>Ga0208379_1000005_pt1 | contig 136388 bp, 145 predicted proteins | sample CryBogCBE02Aug07_FD_184559 | JGI IMG/M metagenome (GOLD analysis project Ga0208379, IMG submission 184559) | Freshwater microbial communities from Crystal Bog, Wisconsin, USA - CBE02Aug07 (SPAdes) | ecosystem: Environmental > Aquatic > Freshwater > Lake | place: Crystal Bog, Wisconsin, USA... | reverse complement strand
CGGTGCAGTAGGTCCTGTCGGTCCTGTCGGCGCAGTAGGTCCAGTAACTCCTGTAGGTCCAGTGGTTCCTGTCGGACCAGTCGGCCCAGTGGGTCCTGTCGGCCCAGTTGACGACGTTGCACCCGTAACACCAGTGGGTCCAGTGGGTCCTGTGGGTCCTGTGGGTCCTGTGGTTCCTGTCGGGCCAGTGGGCGCAGTGGGTCCTGTAGCTCCGGTAGGTCCTGTTGTTCCTGTCGGTCCAGTCGGCGCAGTGGGTCCTGTAACTCCAGTAGGGCCCGTCGTGCCCGTTGTCCCGGTGGGTGCAGTGGGTCCCGTAGATCCGGTAGGTCCTGTAGTTCCCGTCGGGCCAGTCGGCGCAGTCGGTCCGGTTGTTCCTGTCGGTCCAGTCGGCGCAGTGGGTCCTGTGTTTCCCGTAGGTCCAGTGGGCCCTGTAGGTCCCGTAGGCCCGGTTGACGACGTTGCACCCGTAACACCGGTCGGTCCAGTGGGTCCCGTGGGTCCAGTAGGTCCGGTGGAACCCGTAGGCCCCGTAGGTGCAGTGGGTCCCGTAGATCCCGTCGGGCCAGTCGAACCTGTTGGGCCGGTTGACGACGTTGCACCTGTAACACCAGTGGGTCCAGTGGGTCCCGTAGGTCCAGTAGGTCCGGTGGAACCCGTAGGCCCCGTAGGCGCAGTGGGTCCCGTAGATCCGGTAGGTCCTGTAGTTCCCGTCGGGCCAGTCGGCCCAGTCGGTCCGGTTGTTCCTGTCGGTCCAGTCGGCGCAGTGGGTCCCGTGGTTCCAGTGGGTCCAGTCGATCCTGTAGGTCCAGTCGTTCCTGTGTATCCGATATCGCCTTGTGGACCCGCAGGACCTTGCGAACCTGCAGCCGAAACTCCCTGTGGCCCTTGCACGCCCTGAATACCCGACCAACCTTGCTGTCCAGTGTTACCGATTGTTCCCGTTGGCCCCGTTGTGCCCGTCGGCCCCGTAGGTCCGGTTGTGCCAGTGGGTCCCGTCGGTCCAGTCGTGCCAGTCGGTCCGGTAGGTCCCGTCGGTCCAGTCGGCGCAGTGGGTCCCGTGGCTCCAGTGGGTCCGGTTGTTCCTGTGGGTCCAGTGGTTCCCGTGGGTCCAGTGGGTGCAGTGGGTCCTGTAGCACCAGTAGGTCCCGTGGTTCCCGTAGGTCCAGTGGGTGCAGTAGGGCCTGTAGCACCCGTAGGTCCCGTGGTTCCCGTAGGTCCAGTGGGTGCAGTGGGTCCTGTAGCTCCGGTAGGTCCCGTGGTTCCTGTTGTTCCGGTTGGTGCAGTGGGTCCTGTAGCACCCGTAGGTCCCGTCGTGCCTGTCGGTCCCGTGGATGCAGTGGGTCCAGTTGTGCCGGTGGGTCCAGTGGGCGCAGTGGGTCCTGTAGCTCCGGTAGGTCCCGTCGTGCCTGTTGTTCCGGTTGGTGCAGTAGGCCCGGTTACTCCAGTAGGTCCCGTTGTACCCGTTACTCCTGTCGGTCCCGTAGGCCCGGTTGACGACGTTGCACCCGTAACACCAGTGGGTCCTGTAGGTCCTGTAGGTCCTGTAGAACCAGTCGGGCCAGTCGGGGCTGTAGGTCCAGTGGCTCCAGTCGGTCCGGTGGCTCCCGTGGGGCCAGTCGGTGCCGTAGGTCCGGTGGCGCCCGTGGGTCCCGTAGTTCCCGTAGGACCCGTGGGACCTGTTGCGCCAGTGGGTCCAGTCGATCCCGTAGCTCCAGTCGTTCCCGTGTATCCGATATCGCCCTGTGGACCAATGACACCCTGGGTTCCAACACCGCCTGCACCTTGCAAACCCTGCACGCCCTGGATACCCGACCAGCCTTGTTGTCCCGTGTTACCGATGACTCCGGTAGGACCCGTGGTTCCTGTCGGTCCAGTTGTTCCGGTAGGTCCCGTAGGACCAGTGGGTCCCGTGGTTCCCGTGGGCCCCGTCGTGCCTGTAGGCCCCGTAGGCGCAGTAGGTCCCGTGGCTCCAGTAGGTCCTGTAGTTCCACTCGGGCCAGTCGGGCCCGTAGGTCCGGTTGTGCCAGTGGGTCCAGTCGGTCCAGTCGGTCCGGTCAGTCCCGTGGGTCCAGTTGTGCCGGTGGGTCCCGTGGGTCCAGTAGGTCCCGTAGGACCCGTGGGTCCCGTGGTTCCTGTCGAGGATGTTGCACCTGTAACGCCCGTAGGCCCTGTTGGCCCGGTCGGTCCCGTGGGTCCTGTGGGTCCCGTTGTGCCGGTCGGTCCAGTCGGCGCAGTGGGTCCAGTAGCACCCGTAGGTCCCGTCAAACCGGTCGTGCCTGTAGGTCCTGTGGGTCCCGTGACACCTGTGGGTCCCGTGACACCCGTGGGACCAGTTACTCCTGTGTATCCGGTAGGACCAATACCAGCAGTAATCAATTGTGCGGAAACAAAGGTACTGACGTTGCTCGCAAGATAAGCCGGACTCGTTGCATAGGCTGTAAAGTATACGTAATCAGACGAGCCGTTGAAATACAATGACTTGGTGGCGTTCGCGACGTTTCCATTGGTAGGAGCCGCAATGAAAAGTGCCTGTGCGCCAGCATTGCCGGAAATGGGTGGTAAATGTATCTGCAAGTTATTGTTCGACGTTGATGTGTTGAAATAACCAGAAACCGTAACTGAATAATACCCTGCAATAGTGGGTTGAAAGAGCATGGTGGAGGTTCCGGAATTCTTGATCCACCCCTGTGGGTCGTAGGATGTTGTGAATGGGATAATCTGATCGCTACCTGATGTTCCCAGGCTGCTCGCGAGTGTTGCAACCGACATGTACGTACTAGGAGTTAAGCCCTGACCTGCCGGACCCGTCACGCCCGTAGGTCCAGTAGATCCAGTCGAACCGGTTGTACCCGTTGATCCGGGAAATCCTGCCACATAGGGCAGGCTTGACCACGGAGTGGTGCCGTCACCAATCTTGACGTATTCAAACGTCGCCATTATTGTATATCCTCAAAGAAATCAGAAGCAATCTAACTGAACGGACAAATCGGCTGTTGCATTTGCACCTGCATCATAGGTTACCAAGACGTGAATCAAGTCACCCGCTGCGAAATTGACCGATGCATTGTACATGGACGCAAATGTAGAGCTTCCCGTCAAACTTAACGTAAACGAAGTACTCGCAATGGATCCACCCGAAGGTGTTCTGCGGACTGTCACTGTGGTTGTGTGTGTTGATCCGGGAGCTGTAGTACCTGTGACCGTCATTCCGGATAAAATGATGGGCTGTTGAACACGGTACGATGCTGAAGGCGTTGACTGATCTGGATACACAACGGCCTGACCCGATCCGCTATTCACGGGCACAGAACCGGGCCATAAGTACCCTCCTGTTGTTGTGACACCACTGACGTTCAATACTCCGATCACTGCATAGAACAGCTGGGTTGGGTAAACATAGGTCGAGAATCCTTGTCCGCCTGCAGTTTTAGTCACCAAGTCGACGCCCGGGCCAAGCTGAATCCCCGCAGATGCCAAATAGGTCGGATTAGTTGGATTGGCAGGCGTCGTTTGCAGAATGTCCGAAGCCGTGTACGTTTGAACACCGGTGGGCTGAACGGTTCCAATTGTAGTTGTACGTAATTGAATCGCCCCGTTATTGCCAGTTGATGTGTCGTTCGTCTCGATACCCACGTAGGATCCTGCAAAATTGGAATTCGTCGGTGGGGCAGCTACATAGACATTCGTGTCACGCAAAGTCACAATGTTGCTGTTTGTCACAATCATTCCGCGCTTCAATCCAGATCCGTTTCCAAATACATTGACGGTGGATCCCTTGACGCAATTGAAACTAAACGTATTAGTACCGAGAGTACCACCACCATCAAATTGGATTCCGTAAATGTTATTGCTCGATGTATACGGCATGCTCGAGTTACATACATTCACGGTCGATGTACGCAGCTTTGCAGTGACCGCTGTATTGGATCCGTAGTAGATACCGACAAGTTTATTGGACCCAACGTAGCTTGAACCGCCGAGTGTCAAGTTCAAATCTTCCACGCGTGTATTGTTACCCATTTGCAAGAGGGTCGTGTTCTGGGTTGGATTGGAACATTGGATGATACAGGTTTGAAGACTCAAGCCACGCAACGAACTATTCGTGGGCAATGAAATCAGAGGATAGGAGGTTGCTCCCTTGGCGTCTGTGATTGTCGAATTAGTTCCTGTAGGTCCGACATTGTACGTTCCGGGCAGCATCCAGATAGTTGTATTCGGGTATTGCGGCGAAGTCAAGGATCCAGTTCCAACAATGTAGGTGATGGCTGCATTCACACTTGCAAATGGTAATCCACCTATGCTCGCTGTGGAGTCGTTTCCATAATATGCATCGACACGTGCCACATTGCCCATCTGCATCGTCGGGACAGACGTAAACAGTCCGGACAATTGGTAGCCGATTTGACCTGGGCCCAGTACGGTGCTGTTCGACGACACCAAGGTTGCATATCCTTGTCCGACCGGTCCCGAGGGTCCTGTCGTTCCGGTGGGTCCAGTCGGTCCAGTCGGTCCAGTAGGTCCAGTCGGTCCCGTCGACCCCGTGAATCCAGATCCTGTAGGTCCAGTCGTTCCAGTCGTTCCCGTGTATCCGATATCGCCCTGCGGACCAATGACACCCTGGGTTCCAACACCTCCGGCTCCCTGCAATCCCTGTACACCCTGGATACCGGACCATCCCTGTTGACCCGTGTTACCAATGGATCCGGTTGGTCCAGTGGTTCCCGTAGGTCCCGTCGTGCCTGTCGGTCCAGTTGGCCCAGTGGGTCCTGTCGTTCCCGTGGGTCCAGTCGGTCCCGTAGGCCCCGTTGTGCCCGTTGGCCCCGTGGGTCCCGTGGGTCCCGTTGTTCCCGTGGGCCCTGTCGGTCCAGTGGGTCCTGTCGTGCCTGTAGGTCCGGTTGTTCCTGTCGGTCCAGTCGGTGCAGTAGGTCCCGTGGGCCCCGTAGGTCCGGTGGTGCCCGTAGGTCCCGTTGGGCCTGTGGGTCCGGTGGTGCCTGTTGGCCCTGTGGGTCCAGTCGTGCCCGTAGGTCCGGTAGGTCCGGTTGTCCCGGTCGGCCCCGTAGGCCCCGTTGTGCCGGTCGGCCCTGTAGGTCCAGTCGGTCCAGTCGGTCCAGTGGTACCTGTCGAAGACGTTGCTCCGGTAACGCCCGTAGGTCCTGTAACTCCCGTAGGTCCTGTTACGCCTGTAACTCCGGTAGGTCCGGTAGGTCCCGTGGGTCCCGTGGGTCCGGTGAGTCCTGTCGGTCCAGTAGGTCCCGTCGTTCCGGTGGGTCCAGTTGTTCCTGTCACGCCAGTAGGTCCTGTCGGTCCAGTCGTTCCTGTCACGCCCGTAACTCCGGTGGGTCCCGTGTATCCGATATCTCCCTGTGGACCAATGACACCCTGGGTTCCGACACCCCCGGCTCCCTGCAAGCCCTGCACACCCTGGATACCGGACCAGCCTTGTTGTCCCGTGTTGCCGATCGAGCCAGTCGGTCCCGTGGCTCCAGTGGGTCCCGTTGTGCCCGTGGGTCCTGTCGTGCCGGTGGGTCCCGTGGATCCCGTCGGGCCAGTTGTGCCTGTGGGTCCCGTCGGTCCGGTAGTTCCCGTGGGTCCTGTGGTTCCCGTAGGTCCGGTAGGTCCCGTGGGTCCCGTTGACCCCGTGGGTCCAGTGGTTCCTGTTGGCCCCGTGGGTCCTGTGGGCCCCGTGGTTCCCGTGGGTCCCGTAGGCCCAGTAGGCCCAGTTGCGCCAGTTGGCCCAGTGGCTCCTGTGGTTCCCGTGGTTCCCGTCGGTCCCGTTGGTCCCGTGGGTCCTGTAGCACCCGTAGGTCCGGTTGGCCCCGTAGGTCCAGTCGGTCCGGTGGGCCCCGTTGGCCCCGTGGTTCCTGTCGTGCCTGTCGGTCCCGTAGTTCCAGTAGGTCCAGTAGGTCCCGTTGGCCCCGTCGTGCCTGTGGGACCGGTTGTTCCCGTAGGTCCAGTAGGTCCAGTGGGTCCTGTCAATCCAGTAGGACCAGTGGTTCCCGTGGGTCCTGTAGGTCCTGTCGGTCCTGTCGTGCCCGTAGGTCCTGTTCCACCGGTTGTGCCCGTGGGTCCAGTTGGTCCAGTAAGTCCAGTCACGCCTGTAGGTCCTGTGTACCCGATATCTCCCTGCGGTCCGATGACACCCTGGGTTCCCACACCACCCACACCTTGCAATCCCTGTACACCCTGGATTCCAGACCACCCCTGCTGACCGGTGTTACCAATTGAGCCAGTGGGTCCTGTAGTTCCCGTTGGTCCAGTAGGTCCCGTTGGTCCTGTCGTGCCGGTGGGTCCGGTGGGTCCAGTCGGCCCGGTTGTGCCTGTGGGTCCCGTCGGTCCTGTGGGTCCCGTTGTTCCCGTAGGTCCAGTTGGGCCAGTGGGTCCCGTCGGTCCTGTGGGTCCCGTTGTTCCCGTGGACCCTGTCGTTCCCGTGGGTCCAGTCGGTCCCGTAGGCCCCGTTGTGCCGGTCGGCCCTGTAGGTCCCGTCGGTCCAGTGGTACCGGTGGGCCCTGTTGTTCCAGTGGGCCCCGTGGGTCCGGTGGGTCCGGTCGTGCCTGTGGGTCCGGTAGTGCCTGTAGGCGCAGTGGGACCCGTGACACCCGTAGGTCCAGTGGGGCCCGTGACACCAGTCAGTCCAGTCGGGCCGGTTGTGCCTGTAGGTCCAGTCGGTCCGGTAGGTCCCGTAGTTCCCGTAGGTCCTGTAGGAGCAGTGGGTCCTGTTGTTCCGGTTGTTCCAGTTGTGCCCGTAGGTCCCGTGGGTCCCGTAGGTCCAGTGGGTCCCGTTGTGCCCGTGGGTCCTGTGAGTCCCGTTGTACCTGTCGGTCCAGTCGGTCCAGTCGTTCCTGTCACACCCGTAACTCCAGTGGGTCCCGTGTATCCGATATCGCCTTGCGGACCAATGATACCCTGGGTTCCAACACCACCAACACCCTGCAAACCCTGCACACCCTGAATACCCGACCAGCCTTGCTGCCCAGTGTTACCAATCGATCCAGTCGGTCCCGTGGTTCCCGTAGATCCGGTAGGACCGGTTGTACCTGTAGGACCTGTGGGCCCTGTTGTTCCAGTAGGTCCGGTAGGCCCTGTGGGTCCAGTGGTTCCCGTCGGTCCGGTGGGTCCCGTAGGTCCCGTTGTTCCTGTGGGTCCAGTTGTGCCCGTGGGTCCAGTCGGTCCTGTAGGTCCGGTGGGTCCAGTCGTGCCCGTAGGTCCAGTCGGTCCTGTAGGTCCTGTAGGACCGGTCAATCCCGTGGTTCCCGTGGGCCCTGTGGGTCCCGTGGGTCCCGTGGGTCCCGTTGTGCCTGTCGGGCCGGTGGGTCCAGTCGGCCCCGTCGTTCCTGTCGGTCCAGTTGTGCCGGTGGGTCCAGTCGGGCCAGTAGGTCCCGTGGTTCCCGTAGGTCCCGTTGGTCCCGTGGGTCCTGTTGGTCCCGTGAGTCCCGTCGTGCCTGTCGGGCCAGTGGGTCCCGTGGTTCCCGTTGGACCGGTGGGTCCTGTCGGTCCCGTGGGTCCAGTAGGTCCCGTGACACCTGTAGGCCCGGTTCCACCCGTTGTGCCGGTCGTCCCCGTGGGTCCTGTCGTACCTGTTGCGCCTGTAGTTCCTGTGGGGCCAGTTGAGCCTGTTGCACCCGTAGGTCCCGTATATCCAATATCACCTTGCGGACCAATGATACCCTGGGTTCCAACACCACCAACACCCTGCAAACCCTGCACACCCTGAATACCCGACCAGCCTTGCTGCCCAGTGTCACCGATTGATCCCGTGGGTCCTGTTGTGCCTGTAGGTCCCGTGGTTCCTGTGGGTCCGGTCGGCCCGGTTGTGCCTGTAGGTCCAGTCGGCCCTGTCGGTCCAGTTGGTCCAGTCGGCCCGGTTGTGCCTGTAGGCCCAGTGGTTCCTGTGGGTCCGGTCGTTCCGGTCGGTCCGGTGGGTCCCGTGGGTCCCGTGGGTCCAGTTGTGCCGGTGGGTCCCGTAGGTCCAGTAGGTCCAGTTGAGCCAGTGGGTCCCGTCGACCCTGTAGGTCCAGTGGTTCCTGTGGGTCCCGTGGGTCCAGTCGGTCCAGTCGTTCCTGTGGGCCCCGTAGGTCCAGTGGGTCCAGTCGGTCCCGTGGTTCCCGTAGGACCAGTAGGTCCCGTAGGTCCGGTGGTTCCTGTCGGTCCCGTTGGTCCCGTAAGTCCAGTCGGTCCCGTGGGTCCGGTCGTTCCCGTGGGCCCGGTTGTGCCAGTCGGGCCAGTTCCACCCGTTAAGCCTGTGGGTCCAGTAGGTCCTGTGTATCCGATATCACCTTGCGGACCAATGGGACCCTGCGCACCAATACCGACAATGCCCTGGATACCCTGCATGCCCTGAATACCCGACCAGCCTTGCTGCCCAGTGTTACCGATTGATCCCGTGGGTCCAGTCGTTCCAGTCGGTCCAGTGGTTCCTGTAGGTCCGGTCGGCCCGGTTGTGCCTGTAGGTCCAGTCGGCCCTGTCGGTCCAGTTGGTCCAGTCGGCCCGGTTGTGCCTGTAGGCCCAGTGGTTCCTGTGGGTCCTGTTGTACCTGTAGGTCCCGTGGTTCCTGTGGGCCCCGTAGGTCCAGTGGGTCCAGTCGGTCCCGTGGTTCCCGTAGGTCCGGTGGGTCCAGTCGGTCCGATGGTTCCCGTCGGTCCCGTCGACCCTGTAGGTCCAGTGGTCCCCGTAGGTCCCGTTGTGCCCGTGGGCCCGGTTGTGCCAGTCGGGCCAGTTCCACCTGTTGATCCTGTTGCACCTGTAGGACCCGTATATCCGATATCACCTTGCGGACCAATGGCACCCTGGATTCCAACACCTCCAATACCTTGCAAGCCCTGCATGCCCTGGATACCCGACCAACCCTGTTGTCCGGTGTTGCCGATTGAGCCTGTGGGTCCAGTTGTTCCAGTCGGTCCGGTTGATCCCGTGGGTCCAGTGGTTCCCGTAGGTCCAGTCGGTCCAGTCGGCCCTGTCGGTCCGGTAGGCCCGGTGGGTCCCGTTGCACCCGTCGGTCCAGTGGTTCCCGTAGGTCCAGTGGGTGCAGTAGGTCCCGTAGCTCCGGTGGGTCCAGTGGATCCCGTAGGCCCAGTCGGTCCCGTGGCTCCAGTGGCTCCCGTAGGTCCAGTGTATCCGATATCACCTTGCGGTCCAATGATACCTTGGGTTCCGATACCACCAACACCTTGCAATCCCTGTACACCCTGGATACCCGACCAGCCCTGTTGACCCGTGTTGCCGATTGAGCCAGTAGGACCAGTGGTTCCTGTGGGCCCTGTCGACGATGTTGCACCTGTAACACCGGTAGGTCCTGTAACTCCAGTCGCTCCTGTAGGTCCTGTAGGGCCCGTGTATCCGATATCGCCTTGCGGACCAATGACACCCTGCACGCCAATACCGACAATTCCCTGGATACCCTGCATGCCCTGAACACCGGACCAGCCCTGTTGTCCGGTGTTGCCGATGGAGCCAGTCGGCCCGGTGGTTCCTGTAGGTCCAGTAGATCCAGTAGGTCCAATGGGTCCAGTAACTCCAGTATTTCCGATAGGTCCAGTCGCTCCTGTAGTTCCCGCTACGCCTGTATTTCCCGTAGGTCCTGTTCCGCCATAGCCAGTAGGTCCAGTGAATCCAGTTGCACCCGTATTTGTTGCAGTGCCCGGATCACCTTGCGATCCTACAGGTCCGGTAGGTCCTGTAGAACCAATAGCGCCCGGAATACCCGGTGGGCCTTGTGTGCCGATTTGTCCTTGTTGGCCAGGTGGGCCTGTTGCACCTGTGTTTGTAGCTGTACCTGCAACGCCCTGCGGACCCGTTACACCAGTCGGACCTGTAGAGCCGAATCCCGTTGGTCCGGTAGTACCTGTTCCGACTGGGCCTGTGAATCCTGTAGGGCCTCGCAACCCTGTAGGACCCGTAAATCCAATGTCACCATAGTCTCCCTTCGGTCCAGTATATCCAGTGTACCCAGTAGGACCGATAGTTCCCGGAGCGCCGGGAGGTCCTTGCGGGCCGATATTGCCTTGGGACATATTACCTTAAAAACAGCAAAAAATGATTTATGTTGTACCTCAAGCTGAAACCTTTCTCGTCTTCAAATATCATCAATGTCAACCTCGTCCTCGCCCTCCTCGATAGCAAACTCGATGCCACCCTCATTTGTCTCGTCTACCACTCCGCGAACAAACAAGCGTGGGTCTGCCTTGGGAGCCAGATCCTTGTAGCGCTGAACTTGCATGTCGCTAAAGACACTCACGATCTTGAAGGGCGTTCCACTCAATCCAGTCTCTGCAAGAAGGATGACGCTTCCGACATCGACCCAGACGTCCTTCTTACCGCGACCGCGCATGCCTCCACGCAAGGGTGCGTGCACGTGCTTGTCTACCATACGTTCCTTCTTCTCAATTGTCTCCGGGATCACGTAGAAGATCTCCATCATCCCCGATCCAAGTCGACGCATGACGCGCCCGACATGGACATCTGTCATTGTTTGCCCCGATGCGATATCGTCGAGGAAGCTGTCGATGATCTTGTTGTTGGCCTTGGTCTTGTTCGATTCAGAGTTACGCTGCGAGCGGTGGCCGGAGCCTCCAGTAGTGTTGCGGGGCATTTTGTTCTTGGGATGAGACCGTTTTCCGGTACGACGCACGATTACGTTTTTAGAGAAACGTCGAAAACGAAATCTATACACGCAAAACTCAACCCCTTCACCCCCTACAACAGTCAAAATGCAGTCTCTTCTTCTCTCTGTCGTTCAGCAGCTCTCGTCCAAGTACAGCATCACCAACAGCGAGGAGTTTGTCGCCGATATGTGCGCAATCCTCTTCACCACTACCGCGGACGCGGAGCCCGCCGCGGAGAAGCCCAAGTCCAAGTCCAAGGCCAAGGCCAAGCCGGAGCCTGCACCCGAGGCCGAGGCTGCACCGGCTCCAGTCGAGGACAAGAAGGAGGCAGCCAAGCGGAAGGCTGCCGAGACGCGTGCGCGCAACAAGGCGGCCAAGGAGGCTGCTGCCAAGGAGGCGCCGGCACCGGTTGATGAGCCCAAGAAGGAGGTCAATGTTGCCAAGCTGACGCCTACACTCAAGAAGCATCTCAAGAAGGGTCTCGAGGACCACCGTCGCGAGCTCACGACGCAGGTCGAGAAGGAGTTCCTGGATTTCCTGAACAGCATGAGCAATGCAGACTACAAGAAGGAGAAGAAGCACGAGAACTTTGTCAAGATCTTCCTTACGCCCAGGGCAGAGGCTGCAGCGGCTATTCCTCTGCCCGAGGAGCCGGAGGAGATGACGCAGATTGTCTTCAAGGGCAAGACCTACTGGGTTGGTGACAACACGAAGAAGGTCTTCTACGATCCGAATGACGAGGAGGGTTGCGAGTTCACTGCGCGCAACCTTGTTGGCGACTTTGGAATGAATGAGTTCAAGGATATGGTGTGGCCGGAGGAGGAGGAGGAGTGACTAACTGCATCAAAGATTGCGCGGGCGGTTGTCGAGCTTTCAAACATACCCATGCCCGACAAGTACATGGTAAGTGCAACTACGGCTCGGAACTACTTTATCAAAGTCCTCATCAGTAGGCTGTTTAACAAACTAACATGGATCCCGGACCGCGAGGAGACGATCGACATTTAATTACTTATTTTTTAATTGCAGCAGGGTTTGGGTGCAGAAATGACATCAAGAGGCTGGGGGCCCATCAATGCGCCAACTGTTGTTGTCAAGGACGGGTATGCAGTTGCATCACGTCCGCCAACAGCTCCATTAATAATGGCTTCTTGCCGGAGATAGGCCGTGTATGCAGAGGCATAGTCTTGGTTCTTGTTCAGTACAAACGGTAACTGGCACGTAAAGTACAGGGTCAATGTACTTGTGCCTGTCGAGTTTCCAGCATACACAGTCAGTTGAAATGGGCCAAGCCGCATCATACTTCCACTGATTGTACTCGTGGCCGTGTCAAAGGATAGTCCCAATGGCAAGGCAGATTGTTGAATATAAATACGATCTGTCGAAGGACTTGATGTTGAAATGTAAATGGGGGTGATGGCAACGTATTGGTATGCGAAAATGTTCACCCCAGTTGGGGATGTAAATGCAGGCCCGGTTCCTGTATATGCCGAAAGCGTGATTACGGAAAGTCCTGTGTTTGGGCGGATAAAGATCGGTGCGACAATGGAATTGATTGTTACGAGCGGCTGGGATGAGGATGTGACAAACCCGGCATCCGTGAATGTATCGAGAGTCTTGTAGGTCAGTGTTGGATTCGTATTGAGAGGAGAAATCAAATACCGATTTCCGTCATAGTACATGAAAAACGGCGTTGTTCTGGATGTGTTTCCAACTGTTGTCCATGCAAAGCCGTCCACTGATTTTTGCACGGAATAGATGGTCCCGCTTTGCGACGATCCGTAAATATTGTACCACTTGTTGTTCGTGTATACGGACTGTGTAGAGGTGAATGCATAGGAATTGTCCGTTGTAGACTGAATCCACACGTTACCATTGACCTGGGATACCCATACAGTGCCGTCATTCACAGATGCAATCCATGTAGGTGTGGCGTTCGAGTCAGTTGCTAAATCGAGAACTGTTCCGGAGGTATGGAGTGAATTGTACCATCCAGAGCCTGTGACGGGATTCGGATACATGGTCACGCCATTATAGTTCGTCAATACACGACCATTAAATGCGCGAATAATAGGAGTTCCGGAAAAGCTTCCCAGGTTGATCAGGAATGTCCAGTTGGTTCCGTTGGGGGATGTGGACACTAAAAAGTTTCCTCCTGAAACACCTGCGCCGTACCATAGACCTGCCGATGCAAGATATGTTAGCGACGTAACTGTTTGCGAGATTGCATTCGATGTGAATTTCAGTCCATCCGTGGACTTGTACACGGCCGATCCGGTTGTTGCAAGAATCACGTTCGAATCGACAACGGTAGACCCATACGACTGAAGATCTGTAATGACTCCACCCTGTACACTTGCAAGGGGCGAGAACGAGACGTTAGACGAGGGTGGAATCGTCGAATCGTAAATAGAAAGTCCGGAGGACGTGAGCGCAAACGTTCTCGAGACCAAAATGTTTGATGCCGTCATGTTGATCGTTGAAGACTGCGTGGCGTTTCCGATATTGGCACTCACGGTTAGTGTTGTAGATGGCAAGAATGCAGTGCCCGGAGGATTTCCAGTGATCATGGTACCGCCAAGGACACCGTTTGAATCGACCGTCACGCCATATGGATTGTTGGAAATTGTAAAGTTAGACCCGGCGATTTCACTGTACGAGATGCAAGTAATTTGAGTAGGAGGTATAGTGGCGCCTCCCGTTGTGACGATTGTGGGAAATGTAAACAAGGCTGAATCGGCTGCCACATTGAACTGAAGATTACTTGAGTTTGCTACGTACCCGGTTGATGCATACACGTGGGATGTCAATGTTCCGTTACTGCTCGGCGTTCCACTAATTAACCCGGTATCCGTAATTTTCAGCCCCGCAGGCAAGTCGCTCGAGTAATATGACAAGATGGAAAGCCCGCTCAAGGAACTTGCAGTTGTTTTGATGACGGGCATGGACTGGTTTTGGAGAAGGTAGTATGTGGACTGTGAGGGCAAATAGCTCCACGTGAATTGGTCCGTGACGACAGACACGGCCACTGCGGAATCCGTTGCAGATACATAGCCGTCAGATGCACTCACGTTCAAGTTTGCACTCGAGGTCACCTTTGTCGGTGTTCCAATAACAGTTAACGTATTCCCCGTCTGCGACAGTGAAACGCCCGGAGGAAAGTTGTTGGATGAAAATGTTAGTGAACGGCCAGATGCAGATGTGGCCGTGTACGCAATATTGGATGGATAATAGCCAGTCAAGGCACTTGAAACCGGACGACCAATCACGAAATTAAAACACGTATCCGTTACCGATCGGGTAATTGTAATTGTATCGGTGGCAATCGGGATGGTCACGACAACGGATCCTTGGATCGCATGAGCATTGACCGCAACCACTGTGTATGGAGTCGTGTCTAATCCGGTCAAGGTCGGTGTACCTACAAGTGTTGCAGACTTTGTTGTGGGTGAAAAATTCAGAGACAAGTCAGACCGAAGATTTGGCGAATAGATGGTTTGAATGGCAGACGACCCAAAGTACGTGGATGCATTAAAGACGTTGTTCGATGTTGGGATCGAATAAAAGAGCCCGGGCAAGGCTGCATTGTTTGACGGGTTCGTAAAGAGCACAGCTTCGCCGTATGAGAAGGCAATGCTATTGGAGGTTGAAAGTGTACCCGCCGTTGCATAGATAGTCGTTTTTGTCTGTCCGGATGGAATGGATGCAACTGCGCTTGACGACGTAGGTGTTCCAGTAATGATGAGTGACATGGATGCATCCACTGGCTGGAAGGCAGTACCTGGCTGCAAGGTGGTTCCGGAAAGGTCAGTGCAGTATAGACCGCTGGGAAGAGTAGGCACTTGGTACGTCATGGTGCCCGGAACGACGATATTCGCACCTCCTGCAGTAATGGTGTATGGAGAAATGGGAGTTCCAACGGTCAGGCCAGAAATCAAGGTCGGAACACCTGCCAAGTACATGCGCGTAGGATTCACTCGGATAAGAAGCGTCGTTGTCACGACATATCCGTTGCTCGAGTTGTTTCCAATAACGAGGTACGAGGACTGTTGATAGGTAGTCACCGCCTGTCCAGTAATTGCCCAGACACTGCCCTTGGTGTCTTGCTTTGTAAATGTCAGACCAACTGGAAGGGCAGGCGTTGAGCTCACGGACGTCATGGGTGCCGCCGTATTCAGTATCACATTTGCAGCCTCATTGGCGTACAAGATATAGTTGGACCCTTGTGGAACTGTGAATCGTCCATTCCCAATCTTCACCGTGATAGGCGTACTTGCAAGAATATCAGAAGACGGATTTTGAGCTTGGACCAGAAACTGCTCACCTGCTGTAGCTGTCGTGAATGAAACACCTGTCGATGAAAGATCAACTCGATTCGATGACACAAATGACAGGGAATTCAGCAATAATGAATTGTTCCGCAAGGTGCCATTTGTATAGTTCAGGGATGCATCGCCATACGCCACATACCCGCCTTGTGTAGGAAAGACAACGCTGTAAAAGAACGGTTCGTACTTGTACAGGGTTGGGATTGTAGGAATGGTAAACCCATTCGAGTCTATAGACCCCATCTCTTACTTCTTGTCAGGAAGAACTGCTTTAGGTGGTTCAACCGGGGCCTTTGGCATCTTAATTTCGTCAAAAGTCTTCGCTGCCGCTTCCAAGGACAGGTCGCGGTATACCAAATCCAGTTTCAATTTCAAGAGGTTGTAATTGTCTTCCATACTCTTCAGAACGAAGATTTCGAGTTGCCGAATACCATACTTGCGGGGTGAACTCGATGCGTTTCTCGGCTTGTTGGGTCTCTTTCGTTGTCGTGTATTGGACCCACAGAAAGTACCCAAACCCACACACTAACACTGCAAGTAACGCGCAGTTAAAGAGAAACGATGCTGTCTTGGCAAGTTCTACCTTCCGAATCACGAGGGTTCGTTCAATGTCGGCAAGGTCGAGTTGCATTGTTCTTGAGCAGGAGTCCATTGCACCGTAAGAAACGACAAGGAATGTCGAATCCACGGATCGCGAATACAATCGCACACTCGAATCCGGTCCGGGAACGCGGCAACATAGCGCACCACGTCATGTTTTTGACGTGGTGTGAATGAAGAAAGACAAACGTGTAAAGGTGTTCCAGAGTAACGGAGCAGATCCGTCTGCATTTTAGATTGACTGGAGGCTCTGTGTATACGGGTTGCTCTTGAATGCATCCAACAGTCCAGACGTACCCACATCGCGCGCGTAAATATCCTGCTTGAGCGGCTCGGTGTACTGCACAACTCCTTGCTGCCCGGCAACGGTAGGCTGACCGCCAACTGTGAGCATGGGTGTCTCGAAGGTGCGCACATTGTCGAAGATGTGCTCGTTGCGGTGGGTCGCCACATTGATGGACTCGGGTCCAGCCTGGATGCCCATGCCTCCCACCATACCTCCAGGTGTCGGGCGTCCCTCGACCGTGAGCTTCATGAACTCTTCGAACGGTTCCGTGAATGCGCGGATGTAATTCAGATACGTGTTTGCAGACTGCGGGCCTCCGGTGAACTGCGTAGATGTGCTCTCGCGATTCTGCAGCTTCATGACCTGGGTCGGGTAGATTCCGGACGCCACCTGCTGACCCGTTGTCGTATTGGCGCGCTCGAGACCCGTGATCGCAAAGCGGTCGGGGCGGTTCTTCTTGACCGGGGCCTGGATACCCATTTCGGTAACGTAGTGAGCGCCCGGCACAACCTCGCCCTCGTAGGTAAGCTTCGGCTTGCTCTTGACGCGCAATTCATCGGTCGTAGGCGGCAGGGCATACTCTTGGGCAGCCGTAAACTGCTGGTATCCACCGGACGGCAAGTTCGTGTAGCCGTCATTGACACCCGGACCCACCTGCACGCGCTCCACGGGGAACACATTGTTCATACGCATACTGGACACTTGACGCGACTGCTCGAAATCCGTCTCGATCTGCACACCGAATGGGTTACCGTTTCCAGTCTCGGGTGCGAAAAAGGCAGGTGTTTCATCCTTGTGGAAAAAGGTATCCTTGCCCTGGCCCGTGTACTTGTCCAGCAAGCTACTCGTTGCCCCCGAGTAGGTTGACTGGGTTACATGCGCACCAAAGAACGGAACCATATTGCTATGCCCCGTATCTGCATTCTCTAACTCGACCTGATCGCTATCAAAACGCTCCGGCTCCATCCAGGTCACTTTAGCATCCTTCTTGGCCGGTTTTTCCTCCTGCTCTTTCGCTTCCCGCTGGGCAAGTGCATATCCTAGTGAGGCAAGTCCGAGAAGAAGAACGACTTCCATCTTTGCTATTTGTGAAGCAAAGAATACTCACGACTTGGACTTTGTGCGTGCCGGTTCATTTGTAGGGAACGGAGCAATCGCATGTGCTTGTGGCTTGAAAATCAACCACGGGAGTTGCCATGCCGGCGTCGAAGGGTACGATACTGTTTGCTTTGAAGCCTCGCGGTTAAATGGTTGGATCTTGATCGTAGGTCTAGGTTCCATTGTTTTCTGGTGAAGAAACAATTGGGTATGTCTGACACGAGTGTCACGCAAAAGATAGTCGATTTCCTCTTTCCACAGCAAGTGTGGGGTCCTGTGACGGACATCATCATGTCCGGCCTAAAAATTGGATACTTTGTTGCCTTGTTTTTCTTGATCATATACGGTGTGTATTGGGTCATCACGACCTGGATTGCAAGCTATAAGGCAACCGGGTATCTCCAGGCCTTTCCCGTAGGCATCTTCTGTCTTTTCTTATTCATCATTGCCATTGTGCTTTTGATCGGATGGATGTTTTCCCCATTGAGTATTTACGGATACAACATCTTCTCCTTCTCTGCATGCGACAGTTCACACCCTGACAAGAACGCTGGATTATGTTACCAGAATTGCGACCCGGGATATCACGGTGTTGGACCCGTGTGTTGGGCGGACACGTTTGGTGTCGGTATCGGCGATCTGCCGAGCTTTGCCCCCTGTGGCGTGGGTATCCAAGGCATTGGTCCACTGTGTATTGGCTGGGATTCGCACAAGTACCATACCATCTTTGGAGACATTGGTGGCTTGACAATTAGTACCCGCCCTTTAGTGTGCCCGAGCCCACAGGACTTTGACAGTTTTGATCTGTTCGATACGAAGCACCTTGACGACTACATGACGGCTTGGAACAAACCGGATCCGACCAAGGAGAGCGAAACCGATTCGGACCGCAATAAACTTGGCCAAAAGACCCGCGCGGACCAAGCGTATGTCAAGGATAAACACCGTGAAATGGTCGACGGGTTATGCTACAAGACATGCCGCGAGGGAGAGGTTCATGTTCCCGGAATGCCGTACCTTTGTATCAAGAAGAAGCAAGGTACCAACGATCCCATTCCTCTTTCGTATGGACGCGGTGTTGGCGTGATCCCACACTGGATCAAACTCCTCGATAAAGAACAGGCTCAATATATCTATTAAAAGAAGCAATGGAGCTGGTAGTGTTTGATTTGGACGGCGTGCTTCTTGATTTTTGTGAAATCCATTATCAGACTCTGAACGATGCTATACGTGCCATGGCAGGTCCCGAGTATGAAATTTCACGAGACGAACATAATACAGTATATAATGGTCGTAACACGCGATCCAAACTCAAGCTTCTTGCAGAGCGTATGGGACTTCCTCGAGGACTTGAAGAGTCGATTTTTTGGGAAAAACAAAGGCTCACTCTCGAAGCCCTTGCTCGTGTAGAACCCTCTTCAAAGTTAATTGAATATTTCACGGCTCTGAAAGCATCCGGAGTCAAGATCGCATGTGCCAGCAATAGTGTTCGAGCAACTGTCGATACAGCGCTTCGTGCGCTGGGTATTGACAAGTACTTTGATTTCACATTATCGAATGAAGATGTTGTCCACCCAAAACCAAATCCTGAAATTTATCTACGATGCCATCTCATTGCCGGAGTCCGGCCCGACCAAACTCTGATTTATGAAGATTCGCCAATTGGGTTAGAAGCCGCAACTGCAAGTGGCTCTTGGGTCCGCGTGGTCAAGACACCACAGGTCTTTTTATGAACTCCCGCCCTGATCCTGGTACGGGGTATCCTCCTTCACGGCAGGTGCCACTGGGGCTGCCCGGGCTGCCGGTGCTGCCGGAGCTGCTGGAGCTGCTGGTGCGGCTGGAGCTGCTGGTGCTGCCGGTGCTGCTGGGGCTGGTCTTAAACTGGTTGCAGTGCTTGCAAGAAGGTCAGAATCCTTGCCCGCTTTGCTGACCGTTACGCCAAGCGTGCTTCCCAATGCTTGCTGTTGAGAGGGCGTCATTGCAGCAACAAGGTCCGGAACTTGGGATGACGGAACCGTCGAAAGAGCAGATGCCAAACTAGACCCCGATGTTAACCCTGCAATCACAGGAGGTTGAGTCTGTGTATTGACAGTCGGCACCGGGGGCGCCGGAGGGGGCGGAGGGGTTGGAAGGGCTGGAGGGGCGGAGATAGTTCCCGTGGATCCAACGCCCCCACCCCCAGGTCCCATCGGTCCCGTGGGTCCGATGCCTCCAGGTCCAATCGGTCCCGTAGGTCCAGGATCCCCCTTATCTCCCTTATACCCACGAGGTCCAGTAGGTCCAATCAGTCCATACGGTCCAAGAGAATTTGCCATACTCAAGCTAGTTGTTCCCGGGTAATCTTCGACGTCGGTCATGTGCTCGCGAGTTCCAGTCCCGCCAGTGGCACCGCCACTCTGTCCCATCATAGAAGCGTACCAATCGCCCCATTGACCACCCCGGCGCCAGCCGTTATCTTGGTCACCCTGTGCTCCCTGGGGTCCCTGCGGCCCCTGCGATCCAGAAAGCATACCGATGTTTTGGCTGAACTGCGTTCCGTAAGGCGGCTTGAACGAAGTGACGGGAGGGTCATATCCAGACCATTCGTTGCGAGAGTACGGATCCAGTGTGAATGAATTCATCGAGCTCCTGAAACTCTTCACCATATCGTTGAACGTAGACCGATCCGTGCCAGGAGGAGGCAAGGGAAAATCCAAGTTTCCATCCGGCTTGAATCCGTAGCAATTGACACCAAACTGGGTCGCAGGATCAAAGTAGCCACCATTCACACCCGGACGACCACACGCCGTGCGCTTGGACGTATCCGTCTCACCCTGCAGTGCCTTCCATGTCGATTCTTGTGTCGGGTACAGAGCCATCCCACCCTGCGACCATCCATAGCCACACCACTCGGCACCGTTATTGTAGGCACTCAAGATCTGTTCGAGTGTCGCGAGCTGGGAACCGTATGCTGCACACACGGCCGGTGCCTGGTCATAGGTGAACTTATTGTCTGCAATATGGAATACTTCGCTCGCCTTGAAGATCCCGCCCGGAAGCGATGGTGCTGTTTGAGTTTGCGTTTGAGTTTGCGTTTGGGGAGACAGGAGCGATGCAGTGATGAATCCGTACTTGAGAAGAATGACCATGACGAGGATCGCAAGTGCAATAAAGACAAGCACGGCAAGGATCGACCATGTCATGAAAAAGATGAACAGACTCAAGATCCCGAGTGATGCAAGGACAATTGCAAATTCTCCATTGGATGCCGAAGTCGACGTTGTTGTCGACGAAACGCTCATTGTAGGTGCAGCATTGCTTGATCCGGGCGCAGCTCCGGTACTACCCGTGTATCCAGCTGTCTGGCCAACATTTGCAAGCTTCTCGTCGTACCCGCTTTGCGCAGCCGCTGCATTGGCTCCAGCTTGGACTGCCGAATCAACATCCGCCGTGATCGTCTGCGTGGAAAAAGGAGTTGGGCTGTTGATTTCTTCTTGCGTGAGTTTCTCACGAAATCCTGAAAGAAGAAAGGACGTCATTTCTTTATTCATTGATGCGATAATAGAACAGCAAACGCGCATTGTCTGACAAGGGGAAGCTCGATGAACCATGTACGCGAACATTCATGTCATCGTACTCGACCCAGTTCTTGCCCGGGGGAAACTCGCGACCATATGTCCACCAATGACCTCCATTGAAGCACACGATTGCAAGGAGTGAGTAGCGGAAGCCGTTAATGACGAGCAGAGGCGAGTAGGAAACGCTCGATCGCATCGATGTGATGTGAAACACAAACACCTGTGGGAAGGACGACATGAGCAACTGCTTGTTACACCCCTTTTGCTTGCACTTCTCGCAGGTCCAGTCTGCAATGACTGTAGGTGTCACGGATTGGATCACTGCCTCTGTAATGGTCTGCTTCTTTTGCGGAGTGATTGAAAACTCAATCAGAGTTTCGACGCGTGTGTCCTTGTAATCGCAGTGATGACACTTGATTTGTTGTCCAGCCTTGAATCGACATAGCTTGTCGAGGTACGGAAGCTTGTCGCAAAAGAACTCGAGGAGTTCGTGGGAATCGCCAATTCCCTCACCGGCCGGCATATCGATTGAGCGCACACAGTCGTAGAGTCTCTTGAGACCCTCGTCCCCCTTGCTGGTTACGATTTCGTGGAGGCTACTGTCGACGGGAATCTTGGTGTCAACATTCTCTTCGTCAGAATACCGCGCTTGAACATCAGGGATACGAAAGATGGCTTGAAGTGTTGCATTGACCCAGCACGAGCCACGCTGATTGCGAAGACCGAAGGACATTTTATCTCTTGAATGCAGAGAAATCATCTAAATACGGAACGGGTTCCGTTTTCGCCGAATACGATGCCGGACTGAATGTCTTGAACGGATTCGGGATCAAGTCGAGATCCCCGGGTACAAAGGACTGGATGGGTTTAGTCTTTCCGCCATTACCATCCCCTTGCGGTCCCAATAAGAAAGGGTATCCATACGCATTGGTCGCCTTGTTTCCCGAGGGAGGATCACCGACGCCGCCAGACGGAGGACCGTTGACGGGCTGGTTGAATGCATTTGCAAGGGTTGAGTTTGAAACACCCATGGGTGTATCATCACCTCCTCCTCCCCACAGAGTGTGGCGTTCATCTCCTCCGGTACTCCCGGTGCCTCCGGTACCCCCGGTGCCGCCAGTGCCGCCAGTTCCACCCACAGGTCCAGGTCCATAAATCGCATCAAAATCCGCACGTGTCACGCATTTGGCGTGTGGAGCATCGTACACGTATCCAGACGAACAGACGGGGCGCGTTTTATTCGAGTCCTCACATGTTCCAAGTGCATAGGTGTACCCAGCAGGGCACGTTTCCCTTGCATCCTTACTGTACTTGTTTGTTATGGTATTGAATGTGAGCCCTGCAGCTGCTGCTTGTTCTTCTGTCATTGATGCATCGCCGTAACACTTGCGGACTGCAGTGTTCAAGGTTGACCCCGGAGGGCAAGTGGCAGGAATAGAAGGGACGTCGGGCTTCTTGCAGAATCCGTCAATGATCGATGCACCGGGAGCCGTGCAGGATGGAGTTGGATTTTCTAACCCCTCAACGGGACGATGAAATGTCCATAAGGCAAAGAGTAGAGCAAGAAGCAGGATCCAACCAATCGGTTTCATTACCTTTAGTTAGGAAAAAGGTGCCAGAGTTGACGTTGCCTTTGAGTCGCCCCTCGGAGGAGGGTTTGCGATATATGGGATCGGAGTAGCAGAGGTGCGTGGATCGCTGGGAACCGTATTTGTTTGATCAATGCCACCGCCCGGAAGAGATGTGGGTGTGGGTCCAACAGGAACTCCCATTCCAGTCACTGCAGACGAAATCTGCATTTGGTTTCCAGAAAACATTGTGGACGGGCTCGGTGGCGGACCCGTTGGACCTACTTGGGGAACCGGCGGTGTCGAAGACGGAAGAGGTGAGAGAGGGGCCATGGGACCCGTAGGGCCAGACCCATTCATGAGTGCAGACATTGTCGATGCACCGGTAGCTCCAGTTGGTCCAAAAGTGGCAACTGAACTCGACATTGTGGACGCAGCACTCACGCCGGTGGTTCCCGACGGTCCCGTGGTTCCCGTTGTACCTGTAGGGCCCGGGTTCGTAAGGTGTTCGTTATACGAAAAGAGCAGACCAATCACAGCCAGCAGAAGGATCCAAACAAACACATGCATTGTACTTACTTGATATTTTCAATCCCTGTTACGGGGCGACGAGGCGTTGTTTGATGGACAGGCTGGTAAATACCTTCTGCAAACTGCGATGCATCGGACATGTCTGTAGGGTAATAGCTCGCTTGCTCTTGATATCCATACACTTCATCACGACCATCCGGGGGCTGTAAACGCGCACTCGGTGTAAAGGCTCCCTTTTCCGATGCGCCAGATTCTGCTTTTCCAACTGTCGGGTCAATGTGGAATGCATCCATGATAATTGTTTTCAAGGATCCAGAATCTACGACAGTTCCGGAAGATGACACGAATGTATCCACTTGGGCCTCGGTCGGCTTGTCTGTTGCCGGGACGTAGACTGTATCGTAAAAGGACTGTAAGATCGGGATATACGGGGCAGCCGTTGCTTGACTCGTTCCCGTTGACGGGGCAACTGATGTAATCTTACTTTGCCACGAACTGCATGCTGGCGGGCATCCGCCGGCGGCTGGGCATCCGCACGGGCGCTTCACGTTTGTGTATTCCGTATCCGTAAAGTACTCGCGACATCCGTGAAGAAACAAGAGTACAATCAGCACAAGCAGGATCAAGACCCTCATTATTTACTGAACAACACAATAGGTCGGAGTTGGGGTCACGGGAGGTGCAGGATTCGCAGAGCGCAATTGGACACGGGTGGCAGCTGCACTATCGAGAGAATAGACACCGCGTGCAACAGCTGCATCGGATGATGTCACGCCTTCCCAAGCAGGAGACATGGCGTCGTACCGTGCCTGCAGGCCGGGATCACGAGGGGCCAGAGTTCCAAAACCGGATTCTTGCGTTTCTTTTCCGGGAACCCATGGTTGGACCTGTGGACAGTTTGCAAGGCTCCGTGTATAGAGTTTGTACTGACCAAGTGTCTGAAATGTCTTTACCGTTCCGTCTGCAGTTTTACCTGTCCACGTTGCATCGGGGGCCTGTTTCAAAGTCTGGACACACGCCATTTTCTAGATGTACAGATAAGATGAACCGCAAGGATACACAGCCTGGGAAACAAGGGAAGGTTGTCATTTTCTACTGGATGGATGGATGCCCGCACTGCGAGGCAAATGAAAAGGCTTGGAAGGAGTTCTGCAAAATGTCCAAGAAGGACAAGGTTGCGACCCGGAAAGTGGAGTCGGCAAACGTGCCTGCTGATGCGAATGTGGGAAGTTTCCCTACAATGGTGTTGGAAATCGATGGAAAGGAAGTGAAGCGCACAACAGGTGCCAAACAGTCTGGAGATGAGATCAAGGAAGCATTAGGTGTTCGCGGAGGATCCCGGCGACACACCCTGCGGCGCCGACACGCTCGTCGGGGTAAGACGGTCCGGAGGAAGTGATCCCTTGACAGCGACATAGGACTCGTTGCCAACTTTATCCGAGGTGGTGTTGCCCTGCAAGAACTTCAGCAAACCGCCGTGATCATCTTCCACCACCGTCCAGAAATTGCGCTGGGCCTGCACCATATCAAACACATCTGACGTATCCATGTAGAGATTCGACGTTTGCGAGAAGGACTTGTTGACCTTGTCGCGAACTGTCTTGTTGGTCACATCCGCTGCAGGAGGGCGGTTGGGATTGTCCAGAATATCCGGAAGGGTTGCATTCATGAAAGGATTGTCGGGGGTCGGCTGGGTTGTTTCTGTGCCTTCGTAACTACTGACAAACGGCGAGCCACGGAAAGACTCGGTGATCTTCTTGGCTTTCGGGAAAAAGGTGTGGAGAGCCACCGTGATGATCAGAATAGTCGGGATGTACAAGAAGTACCGGGCATCCCTCGAGCAAGCATACAGAAGCACCGACAGGTAAATAACGAACCGAACCACCGCGTTCAGGGACTGATCCACAGACATGGAGGCTGTAGGCACAAACGAATACCATGTCGTCGGTCGAAACAAAACGGAAGGGTCAGAATACCAAAAGGGTTCACCCATCTCTTATTCTCACTTGCGAGACTTTTCATGCAGTTTCTTCTGTAGACGTGCCTGCATACGTGCGCGACGTGCCTCGGGGGAGTTGCCCATGATCACTTGTGCAGAGTTCCCGGTTGTGTTACCGCGGGCACCCGTCATCATTTCATTCATGTACTTGCCAAAGGTCGACTGGAACTTGGCACGCAATGTCTCGATTTCGCGAATGAGTTCGCGCTGGTTGATGCGCCCCGTGCGGATACGATCCTCGAGAAGTTCCTGGGCGCGCTTAACAATCGTCTGCACCACTTCACTCTCCTGGGGGTTCTGAAGGGACCGGAGAAGCTCATGAGGGTCCTCGAAGTCAATATTGAGATCATCCATCTTCATGTCCGTGACCAGATCGCCGACAATTGTGGCAAGACGGGTGTTCATGATGAGTTCGAACATTTCGGAAATGGAGGACTCGGTCTCCTCCTTGCCCAGGATTTCATTAATTTCATCCGTGGCAACTCCACTTGGAAGCATCGTCTTGAATGCCTCGATGAGCTTGCCAACCTTTTCCTTGGGATCACCCTGCATGAGCGAATACAGGCATGCCATGTGGAGCTTCTTCCATGCCTCGTCGCTCGAGTCCCAAATGTCTTCCGTCGCAACACCCGGGAACAGGGTGATTGACCCCATGCCCTTGAACAGGGTATTGTCCTTTTGCACAACTCGGAGCGCCTCTGGAAAGAGGACTGTCTGAAGGTGTGTGTAGAGCTCCTCCGACGGCCGGGGGAAGGGCTTGTCGGGATGCTTGTCCTTGAAATGTTGGATCAGTGTACGTAAGTGCTCCATTGTCTTTACTCGGGAGTTCTATTTCCACCACGAGACGCAAACTCCTTGTGCTGGCGATCAGACACGCAAACACATCCCAGATCTCCCGAAAAGGGGCTGGGGCAGCACTGCGGTCCCTGGGGGCTTTGATCGAATTCAAACAGTGCACGATCGTTCACCTGGGTGTACGGCGACTCCGGGACCGTGCTCGGCTCGGATCCAGAAATGACCACCGAGTTGTTCACTCCGGTGATGGCCGATCCCGACCCAGCCTGCATGGGCATCTGGGTGTTTGCAAATCCCTCCTTCTTCACCGTCGGCGCCGTCTCCGTGGCGCCCGTCGACACGTACATCGAACGCACAAGCAGTCCAAACAGAATCGCAGCTACGAAAAATCCAAGAACGACGGGAGTACGCTTCATTATTGTTGTCGGCGGAAAAAAACGAAATCCGGAGTTGGAAACCGACGTCGGGGCATCTGTCATGGATTATTCCATCCTCACCTTCGTCGAGCTCAAGCGTCATGCCAAGAACAAGCATATCAAGAAGTACTATATCAAATCCAAGCAAGAGTTGATTGATCTGTTGAGTATGAAGGAACTGCCCCAGTCCTTTCATATTGAAAAGATGACGGTCAAGGAGCTGCGCGTCCAAGCCAAGGAGAAGGGATGTCGTACCGTGTATGCACTCAACCGGAAACAGTTATTGGCATTTCTCTATCCGACCGAGACACCCTTGCCGGAGGAGGAACCGTGTAAATTTGTCTAAAGCATACAGTAAACGATGAAGCTTTCCCAGGATAAAATGCTCCGTCTCGGAATGGTGCTTGTGGGTGTTGTGGTTGTCTATGCTCTTTTTTCGTCCTACTCGAGCGGCAAGAGTGTTCTGGTGGACAAGGCCGAGGAGCTCGGTGGCCTTGGAACGACGGGCCCTCTGTCCGAGCAGGGTCCTTACATGCCGGCTGAAGAGGTGCACAGTCTCGGTGGCAATGCCGTTTCTGTCGCCAACATGCAGGGACGTGTTCCGTCGTCGCAGCAGACGTACACCCAGACTGTCCTCAACTCGGGCGATCTCCTCCCCAAGGGCGAGATGGGTGCGTCGTGGGCCGCCGTGAACCCGGCGAGCATGGACGACCTCGCGGGCCAGAACTTCCTCCAGGCCGGCTACCATGCGACGACGAACATCATTGGTATCGCCCAGACGAACCGGAACCCGAGCTACGACATTCGCACGGAGACGCCCAATCCCCAGGCGCTCGTTGGCCCGTTCCTCCAGACGACCATCGACCCGGACCCTTTCAAGTCGACGCGTCCGCTTGAGGGCCTGGCGTCGTAATCTCTCCCATTCAAATAATGGGAAACACCGTGTCTGTTATCGGGTCAGACGGAAATACATACGAAATGCAAAACCTTCCCGACAAGGACAAGGCTGTTGAATTAATGGTTCAGATTCGGCAACGTCTCGAAAAGCTGAAGGAATGGTATGAGGGAACACCATCTCTTGCATCCGATCCACCCGTGGCTCGATTTCTCACGAACTATAAGCCAGATGCCTTTGTGGAAAATGATGTCAAGTCCACGGACACATCCTATTCGGAAAACAAGGGTCAGCGAATCGTGGTATGTCTGCGCGACAAGACCAAGCCTGGGTATCCGTTAATTGACATTAATACGATCATGTTCGTGATGCTGCACGAAATGGGTCACTTGATGACGGAAACCATTGGCCATACTCCTGAATTCTGGTCAAACTTTAAGCGCATCCTGGATGATGCAACAAAACTTGGACTCTACACGTCTGTCAATTATGCCCGACAGCCTACACCCTATTGCGGAATGATGATTACCGACACGCCTCACTAGACAAGAAAATCATGACACCACCATATAATGAAGACGTTTCCCATTGCAGGAACAGCGTCGAGTATCGGCTTCTTTGAAGACGACATACTCGAGTCGGTGCGTCAACACCTTGCTCTTGCCGTGCAGTCACATCCCGATCGTCTCTTTCTCGAAGTTCAGGAGAGTTTCCCTCCAGACTATTACCACGATACCCGCAACTGGGAATGTCTGTTTCTTCGCATGTCACTGGATGGCAAGGTCGTGAATCCGGAACTGTTCAAGTCGTACATTACGCAGACGCGAACAATTCCCATGGAACAACCCACGACTGCCTTGACACATGAAGAATGGATGACCAAGCCCTCCTTTCTGGAACCCATCTATATGCCAGACTCTGCATTTCTGGAATGGCGGATTCTCGGTGTCCCGGGAAGAAAGTCGCTGATCTTGCCTCTCCCTCCGCGCGATGTCCAGGTCCCGTCCCAGCAAATTCCACTTCCTGAAGTCCAAGTCTTGTTCGATACCTACCACCATGAAGTCATTCAGTTTCGCATTACATCCTTGCCAGAACAGGCAACGCAGACGATGCAGCGTGTCTATACACCCTTTTTGCGTTCCGAAACTCCTCAACGCTTGTCCGAGTCTATTGTTCGGTCCTTGAAAACATCCGTTGAAACACTGGACAAACTCTTGGCTCTGAATGCGCCCGAACCTTCACACGTAACTGTTCTGCGTGCAAAGTGGTATATCCCCCTGATCGATACCCAGTTTGGAGCTCCACGAACTCGATTCGAACAGATGTTTTACGGATTAACCGTGTCCGAAGCCACGCCGTACATTGGGTACTTTACGTCCAAGCAAGAAGCCATACGTCACAAGTTTTATGTGACCGAACCAAGAACCAAGAAACCGTCTGTGGACTTGACACATTGGCACTCATGGTCGAATGCAACTCAACCGCAGCGCAAGTTACCTACTCTGATGCTGTTCAAGGGCACTGACCGGAAATCGTTTGATCGGATTGTTATGACACCCAAGGATATTGTCGTTACTGCATTTCGGACCCGTGAATCCTCTTCGGATCTCGAGACAATCAAGACGGACCTTGCAGTGTGGTTTTCGTCTCTAGATTCGATCATGGCCTTTATCAAGACATCGGATCTCGTAGAGCCTCGATGGGAACTGCAGGACTTGTCGGTTCTTTCCAAGTATTCCACAGACATTACTGAATTCGACATGCGGCGGTTCCCGTGCCTCCAATCTGTCTTTGCAACAAGGGGGTCTGATTTCCAGTTACTGCGTGCAAACCACGGTGCAGATGTCTTGTCTTCGTTCGAAGTCAGGGCATACCAAGTCTTGAACCAAAGTGACACACCGGGCCCGGATGTGCTGGTCGAAGAACTTGGTATTTCGCAAGATGAGGCCAAGGCGATTATCAAGAAGTTTTCGGATTTGGGAGAAGACATTGATCTTGAACGCGTCTTGCGCCACTACCCAGTTCTGAAATTCTCAAATAATGAAATCTTGATGACAGGCATCGTCAATGGCCCTCGGACAATTAAGTATGCCGACATTTTACGGTATGTCTTGACGACAACGGATGATATTGATAGTGTCTGTCCTCGTCGCTCCGAAGCGGTTGAAGCAGTTGCCGTGGCTCCTCAAGCAATTGAAGAAACTGATTTTCAAATTGACGATGATTTGGCCGGATTGCTTGGACTTGAAAACGAGGAAGAGGCGCCACCTTCGGGTAGTAACGCCGCCGCAGCACCTGCAGCAGCACCTGTAAAGAAACTCAAGGTCAAGACGACCAAAAAGTCAACGTACAATTACTTCAATAAGAAACTCCAGGAGTTTGATCCGGCAACGTTTGATTCGACCATTTACCCTTTGAAATGCGACAAGTCGAAACAAGTCATTGTCTTGACCCCTGAAGACGAAACCAGGATCCCGGCACAGTACAATCCGCGCGGGTACGGAAGTGTAATGGAACTTGATGATCCGAAAGGCATTGCAACATGTCCCCAATATTGGTGCATTCGCGACATGATCCCATTGCGTGCCGACCAGTTGGTTGACAATACATGCCCGGTGTGTGGAGGCAAGGTGCGTACTGAAAATGACGAGGATATTTACGAGTATAGTGTCATCAAACGCGATCAAACTCACTTGTTTCCCGGATTCATTGGCAAGATCGTGTCCTCCAAGAACGGACGTCGTATCCCGTGCTGCTATAAGGAAGAACGTGCACCTGTCGAAGCCATCACGCGCAACGACGAATCGTATATCTTAAGTTCCCCGCATCTCCCCGAGTTGCGCATTGGATACCTGGATGCAGACATGGCAGCGTCCTTGAAGATTGTCACCACCTATTCCGCTACAGTGAAGAAGGGTGATCGTCTTGAAGCGGGCAAGGGTGATTTCTTCCGGATCGGATTGGGTCGGCCATCCAAGACCCTTCCCGTGCTTCTCGGAGACAAGACGGTGATTCCAGAACCTAAAAACGCCCAGGACAAGTTGATGCTCTGCTCCTTTTTCCGTACTTGGAAAGATCCCGGGGAAGGTGCAACAGAAATCGAGCGCCTTGTTGCCGGAGTCCAACGCGCATATGAGAGTGGCGAACTTCCAATGCTCGATGAAATGGAGTATGTGACATCTATTCTGAAGTGCCGAGTTGTGCAAATCCATACATCCACTCGATCCATGTCCTGCGGCTTCTGGTCAGATTCGTTAGACGTCAAGAGCCGCACAATTGTCATGGTCGACAATGAACTCCTTGGGCATGTGACACGTAATCGTGGAACCAAATTCGCGTATCAAACGGACATTCAACGCGCACCGTTTGTCTCTGCAACCGTTTCAACAGTTCTTGCCCTGCATGCTCGTGCGTGCTCGTCCAATATTCCTACATTCGATAAGGCCATTACTGAATTACGATCCAAGGGCAAGACAGTCTACGAGATCATCCATGATCCATTCGGTCGAATCCAGGCGCTCTTTGTGCCGAAAGAGGTCATTCTTCCAATCCAGCCACTGATTCGCGATTCAAAGCTCTTGCCCGAAGATATTCGTATGACCCGGACACGTGCAGGGTACCATGACATTCGTGACGACGAACTTCCCACGCGTAGTGTACTCAAGGCGTTTTTGGATACCAGTGTCGATGCCGGGTTCAGGTGGGTCTCTGACTTGTACGATATGAATGGTCGTGCAACGGAAGCTCTGCTTGCTTCACGTTTCCGAGCACCGTTTCAACCCGTGGATGGCGGCGATCCGGCATCAGTGTCCGAGGTCCTGTCTACCGTGCGCGATGGACATCGGGAAAAGGAGCTGGTTGACGGTGAACCGAACCCGGAAGACGATATGATTGTCAAGAATATCTCGTACGATGCAGAAGTATTTGACTTTATGTTGTACACCTTGTCCAAGGATGTGCAAAATGCAGATTATGCAACTCTGCGTGCGGCAATCGAGTCTGGAGAAGGACTGATCCCCGAATTACGGAAATGGGCAGACGCTGAAACAGCCTGGGTGGCCGGACCTCCGCGGACGTTTGTCAGCAAGGTTCGAACTCCGTGTGGACAATTAACTTCAAAGGAAACGTGTGAGAAATCGACCTTGTGTGGATGGCATGGTCCCAAGGCATGTAAACTGACTGTCAGTGAAACCAAAATTGATCGTGATTCAATGATCCGACGTCTGGCCAAGACATTAAGGGGCAATGGCAAGCAGCGCGCCCTTGTCCTCGATGAACGACTGTCTCCCTTTTTCAGTAGCGTCTTGTACCTCGAGATGCCCCACGAGTGGATAACGACCGTCGTTTAGCACCGCGTGTCTTCTTCAATCCAAGAAGTCCATTTTGGAATTGAGACGCAGATTCCTGTGCACCAGTTCGTTCGTTCACGTCGATAGTACGGAGCGTTCTTTCCAATTCGGGGCTGTACTCTCCACCACGAACACGGCGACGCATGCGACGAGTGCGGCGACGACGACGCGCCTGGCCCTTGATTTTTTGGAGCATTTCCTGGGCCTCGGTGGGTTTACCAGCCTCAAAGTTGGGCTGCCGAATTGTAACGACAGGTTTCAATGCTTCACGAACTTTCCGAACGGCACTCGAAGATTCGTTAGAACCAGTCGCGAGATTCTTTTGAGGAGGCGATGCAATTGCTGACATTGTTACATGCAAACAAACAAGTTCGGGAGTCCCCGGATTTGTTTGTGTGTTTTTTTTATTTATCTACGGCAGCAGCACCACACGTTGCGCGGCTCCGGTTCGGGTTCCGGTTCGGGTTCCGGTTCGGGTTCCGGTTCGGGTTCCGGTTCGGGTTCCGGTTCAGGTTCTGGAGGCATTCACGCCTTCACCTCGGTCTTCTTGAAGTGGACCTTCAGGAACTTCTGGAGGTTCAGGTACGTCACCTCATCCTTGTCCGTAACGCGGAGCAGCTTGGCCAGCGCCGAGTTCGGCAGGATGCGGCGCTTGAACGACGGGTCGAAGCAGTTGTGCTCCTTGACGTACGTCGAGATGTACTTGGTCACCTCCGTCTGCGAGCGCTTCTCGCCGGCCTTGAGCTGCATGAACGCGCAGAGCTCATCCGTCAGCGGGCGCTGGACGAGGAACGCATTGTTGGCGCGGCGAGCCTCCCAGGCCTTGCGCTCCTCCGGGGTCATGTCCTCCGGGTTCTTGCGCTTCTTCTTCTTGGAGTCACGGGCCTCGCGCTTGGTGGCCTTGAGCGCATCCTGCACGCCCTTGACCGCCTCGCGGACCTTGGTGTTGAACTCGACGCCGAGCGCCTTGAGCTTCTCGGAGAGCGAGGAGAGGAGAGCCTCGCTGCCCTCCGTCGTCTCAACAGCCGGGGCCGACGGGGCCTCAACCGTCGGGATCACAACCTCGGCCTTGGACGCCGGGGCGGCCTTCGGGGCCTTCTCCTTCTTGACAGGGGCAGCCTTGGCGGGGGCCGGGGCGGCGACGGGGGCGGCGACAGGGGCGGGGGCGGCGGTCTTGGAATCCTTCTTCGTGGGCATCTTGTTTGACTTAACGACAGTCTTGGTGTGCTCCATTTCTAACGCGTTGGTATACTACTACCCTACGGCGGTCATGTAAATCATTAGCACCGGTAAATTGCGGACATGAGCTGAAAAACAATTTCGTACGAGTTTGACTCCATCAAGATAAAGTGCAACATGGTCGTGGACATGAGCATATAATTGTATGTAGGCAACTCCGAGTGCCGAAGACCTCGAGCACAGTACTCGAGAAGTCGATACGGTTTCGGATTCATTGCAGCCAGGTCGTCGTGCAAGAGCCGGAATATTGTCCGGAACCCATTACGATCAATATCAACAAAATTGAGGGGATGAACGTCTGCAAACCCATGCGAACGGAAAATCTGGCACAGGGTTGTCCATCGACGCGTCATGCGCTCATTTAATGTCTTAATTTCGGCTGGAAGAGCCATTCGGTATCGACGGCGAAGCAAGTACAACTTGCGCAAGCGGAAGAGGGTATCTTGAGTCAATGGAACCTTGGTATACGGATTCGAAGGCTCAATTGATCGTGTCGACCAATCCCACAAGGTCCCGAACGAAAACCACCACACCTTACCATTCTCCTCCAGTCCAAAGTAGTTCAAGGGTGATTCACGCTCCTTTTCCAAGCAAGTGCACACATCCTCGTCATTTGCACAGATCGACCTCTTCATCGCCCCCGGACCTGCAAGCTTGATCATTCTGCGGACCTTCCAGCCTTTCCACACGGCCTGGCACTTGATAAGCCCGTTGACCTCTTGCCTATGCACATCTTTCCAAAGTGTCACTGATTTGACACGTATGTGCCGACCACATAAGGTATGCCCAGCCACGGCATTTGCAGCGCATGCTTCCTTTGAATTTTTCTTCTTTACGGAAGCACACCGCATTTGCTTATTACACCTTTAGGGCTTTAAAATCTAACAAAGTTGTAATGCTTTGGCCCCCGAAGTATTATCGAGGATTGTCGACACGCAGAAAGTCCCAGCGGCATCGGGAACTTACCCGTCGCGCAAAAATGTCATTCCGGGATCCCAACGCGTACAAACCCTTCAAGACAGATCGTGGTGTAACGGCACGTCCTTCGTCTTATTCATCGAGGTTTCATTCCAAGTATCCGGGTGTCAAGGGGTTGCCCGCCATTTCCAAGGCAACTGGCGTTTCACTCGGCGTGCTGAAGCAAGTGTACAATCGGGGTATGGCTGCGTGGCGTACGGGCCATCGTCCGGGAGCCTCGCAAGAAGCGTGGGGAATGGCGCGTGTTCATTCCTTTGTATTGCATGGCAAGACGTACAGGACAGCGGATGCCGACCTTGCATAAAATTTCTTCGTGAGGTTTGAATAAAATGGAGTCCAAGCCGAAGCCTACCCCGTCTGGCCTTGATATGAGCGACCTGCTGATGCGCCTTGTGAAGTATGCGCTGGAGGGTCTTGCGGTTGCAATTGCCGCGTACGTCCTCCCTGGGAAGACGATGAAGGCGTCCGAGATTGGCATGATCGCCCTCGTCGCGACGGCCACGTTCGCCCTCCTCGACATCTACGCGCCGAGCGTGGGTGCCTCGGCCCGCACGGGCGCTGGTTTCGGTATCGGCGCCGGCCTGGTCGGCTTCCCGGGTGCTGGCCTGAAGGTCTAAAAAATCTTTTTGGTCAGCGCATGAGCAACCGTTGTCGTCAAGACCGCAGCATACGCATTCTGTGTCTGCGAAGCAACGGATAACAAACTCGAGCACATGGGACTTGCAGCAACAAAGAGTCCCATGGGAACTTCCCACAAGCTTGGCGGGATGCAAGCGACATCGTACAGCTTGATCGCACCATAATGCACAGCATAATTCGCCGCCAATGCCACACCTGCCTTGAACATAACATCCATTTACCGCCTTGTCCTCTTAAGACTACAATGTTTCTGATTCGTTACCAAGGCCAATGGAAACTCATTCGTCCGCGTTCTTTTGAACCCGAACGTATGACAACGGACATTGCTTGGATTCAAATAAAGGAAGAGGTTCCTCCGGAAGAGGCGTATCGTCTCTGGTTTGAACGAGAGCGTAAAATTTCCCAACTCTTTCAACAATGTGGTGGGAACTCGCTGCCATCCTCGCACTCGCACTGATTGTGTATCGCATGTATTGGAGCAACAGCCCGAAACGCCCGACCAAGGAAGGCACGGCCAAGCTGTACTTTTTCCACACTGAATGGTGTGGCTTTTGCAAGAAGGCCAAGCCCGAGTGGGAGAAGCTCAAGGGTGATCTCGACAAGCCGTTTGGCAAGACCAAGGTCGAGGCCGTCAGCGTCAATTGCGAAGAGGATTCCAAGACGTGCAGTTTGTATTCCGTTCAAGCCTACCCCACTGTCAAGCTCGAGACGTCAACCGCTCTCTACGAGTACTCCGGACCCATCACCGAGGATGGGCTCGTTGGGTTCCTCCGTCGCACGCTTGGCGAAGAAAGCAGTAGCGTCTGAAACTCCCTGATCAAACATCTTCTTTTTGTTTTCGGGTGTCAGGGTCTGCAGAGTTCCAAACTCGTCATTGCGGAACACAATCACATTAGGCGGAAGACTGTCGGCTCGAGCGGACTCGTACATGATCATAAAATACGTCATGACGTCGATGGACTGAACACGCTCCGGGGTCAGGCGGTAATTTTCCCGGGTAATGTGGAGTACAAGACAGTCAGACGGAACGACAGCGTGGATATTGTGCACATACAACCCACCGTCGATAAACACCTGGTTGTACATGACCTGCGGATGAAACACGTAGGGCAAGCACGCCGAGCAAAGCAAGGCCTCGAGAATCGGAACCTTTCCAGTAAAGAGCGTTGCCTTACGCTTCGTCATGTTCGAGGCGATAATATACAATTTCTGGGGCGCATCCTCAATCACCTTTCCGTTCAGATCAATGCCCACCTTTCCGAATATCTTGATCAACGTCTCTTTCAGCGTATTCATGTGAAACAGCCCTTTGATTGTCGTAAATCCAGTGATGGACGTCAATCCAATGGACGGAAGAATGGTCGAGGAATTGATATCCTCTTCAAACATTTCCTGGATCTTGGCCAGCGGAATCCGGAATGCAAGAGCTGCAGCGATGACAGCACCTGCAGAACATCCGTAGATTCCTTCGGGAAAGTCGAGACCTTGCCTTTTTTCAAGAACCGACAAGGCACCGATCATAATACCACCACGCATGCCTCCGCCGGCAAGCGCGAGTGATCGAAACATTCTCTTGTGTTGACAGTAGCAATAATGCTGAAAGCCAAAGATGTATGGGACGAGCAGGAAGAACGACGTGAACGACGCATGTCTGCAATGAGGCCCGTCCTGTCCCAGCTGTATGGACAGATCCGCAAACAGGCGATTCACTCGCCAAACGCCCCGTATGTCGTGTTTGAGATCCCACCGTATGTATTCGGATATCCCCTGTATCAACTTGCAGAAGCCCGGGAGTACTTGACCAGGACACTGACAGAATCCGGTTTCTTGGTATGGCCAGTCAATGAAAAGTATTTGCTGGTCTCTTGGGTCAAGCAGGTTTCGAAATCCGGAACACACCGCCCACCACTGATTGCCAATTACCGTCCCCAAGTGTACGATCCGTCTCTTCTGAACCTTCCAAGGTAAAAAACGAACTGTTTGGTGTGAAGGTTGAAGTTGAGGCAATGCAGTGCCTTCACGAAGACGTTGATATCCTCGAGGGCGAGAACACATGCACATGCTGTGGAACGATTCTGGGCAGTCATATTGATGAAGGTGCCGAGTGGCGCATGTACTCGACAACTGAAGACGATCCATCACGTACGGGAACAATTACAAATGAACTTCTTCCCGGATCGTCCTATGGCTCCATGATGATGCGTAAGCGAGTACCTGGACAGTCCGAGGAAGCCAAGACAATTGCCAAACTCTCATCCTGGTCGTTTTCGAACCACGGTGAGCGTTCGTGGATGGGTATCTTTGATGCCATTCAAGGGTGTTGTACACGCATTGGACTTCCAAAGGCTGTCATTCTGGACGCCTGTTCTCTCTTTAAAAAGATTGAAGATGCACGCAAGACCCGCGGAGAAACACGTCGAGCCCTGATGGCCGGATCCGTCTTTATCGCATGTCGTCAGCACGATGCGACCCGGACCCATGAGGAGATTTCATCACTCTTCCACGTCAGCATCCGAGCCCTGTGCAAGGGTCTGATGCGATTTACGAACGAAGAGTCCTCGGTCATTAACACCCAGCTTGGGATTGCTGAACGTATTTGCGCAGATCTGATTATTTGCGACAAGGACCGCGATGCCATTATGCTGCGGCTGTCGACCCTTCCCGAAATGGAGCACACGCCCAAGACAATTGTGGCAGGTGTGATCTTTCGTGTTCTTGGAGGACGACTGCAAGACATTATTACAAGTTCAGGCGTATCGAGTGTCAGTATTCGCAAGGTGCTCGACAAACTCAAGGCTTAAGAAATCGGGAAGTACACGAAGGAAAAGTTAAAGGCGTTGTTGGCCTCATTCGTTCCACCACCTGTAAAGGTTAACGACGAACCCGAGTTGGAAATTCCGTTCGAAAAGCCCAGTGAGTTACCAGTTTTATAGTTTGAAGTTATTTTTTGAATTGAGGTTGATGTCGGGCAAATGAACTGGACCGTTTCCCAATAGAGTGCACCAGTCACGTCATAGACATTGACAATTCCAAACATACCTGCAGCCAGTGTAATACCCGATAAGGTATATGTGTTCGGGCCCTTGACACCGGAGCCGCCAAACGTTCCGGTAACTGAACGATACCCACCTGTTGCAGTCACACTACCTGCATTGATCGTGCCTCCGTTCAGCGCTCCTGTCAAGGTAAGACCGTTTGACAAGGTTGCTGCACCTGTAACGGTAAGGCTATTCGAAATTGTAGTCGCTCCATTAACCGTCAGTGTATTCGACAAGGTTGTTGCACCTGTAACCTGCAAGGTACCGCTTGCCGTCACATTTCCAGTCAGGCCGCTTGTTCCGGTGACTGACAAGGTTCCGCTCAAGTTCGTGTTTCCCGTAACTCCGAGCGTGTTTGAAAGCGTTGTGGCTGCAGTCACGGCTAATGTACCTCCCACCGACACATTGGACGCAAAAGACACGGCACCGTTCAGTGTAGGGATGGTTGCCGATGTCGCACTCACCGATGATGCAGATAAGGCGCCTGTCGTTGTTCCGGCCAAGGTTGTGGATCCTGAAACATTGAGTGAGTTTGAAAGCACCGTGGCGCCTGTCACATTCAGAGTATTCGACACTCGTGTTGCCCCGGACAAGGTCGCAATACCCGAAACACCGAGAGTATTGCAAAGCGTAGCTGCATTCGACACTAACAGTGTGTTACTCAAGGTTGCAGCCCCCGTCACATTCAATGCGCCACTCACATCTGAAAGACCAGCGACAAACAGATTCCGACCCAAGGATGCGTCAACACCAACTGTCAAGTTCGATGACACTAGCATGTTGGATGTGGTAAAGCTCGAATATTGAACCGTGCCGGCGGTCAAGATACCTACCGTCAAGTCTCCGGACACGAACATATTTCCGTTAAAGTTTGCAGTATTGGATACTGTCAGCGTATTCAGCTGTGTGTCGCCTGAAATGGACAAGTTGCTTTGTCCCGTGATGGTTCCAAGGGTTAACAGTGTTCCGGACACGTCGGCATTGGTCCCCACAATCAGGTTTCCAGTCATGAAGTAGTTACCATTTGTGGTTGTACTGGTATTGCAGGTGAAGGTTCCCTGAACGGTGAGGTTTGACGCCACCAAATTAGACACAGTTGTAGTCGCTCCAGTGACATTCAAGTTGCTAAAGATATTCACAATTCCGGAAATGTCCACATACAAGTTCGATCCGTTTGAAGAGGCCATCATAAGATACGAATTACGACCCACTGTAGTGTTCACGGGGTAGTGAGTGAAGCGCAAATAGCCTGTGCCGTCATCGACACGGAAATCACCATTCACGTCGAGCGTTGCCGTACCCGGGTCAACGCCAATCGTCACACCGTTACTGAATCGAGCATACCCTGCAACGTCGAGAAGCAAGTTAGGGAAACGGTACCCCGGGCTCGAAATATACGACATGGTCGTGTCACTTTTTCCAATGGACACGCATCCATACGACAAGTCAGCGGCAATTGCCACGACATTGGACGTGCCGAGCTGAAACTGGTTTGACATGCTCGTTGTCCCGATGAGAGCATTGCCAAGCAGAATATTGTTTGCACCCAGAGATGCATTTGACCCTGCAATGTTTCCAATCAAGATGTTCGAGGATCCAGTGTTTCCAGTTCCTGCGCCAGTTCCAATCGCAATCACATTGTTGTTTGAGGCCGAGTTGGCACCTGTGCCATATCCCAAAAAGACACTGTTTGAAACGGAGGAAATCGCAGTTCCCGCACTGTACCCAAACGCCGTCACGTTGGAACAGAACTGGACAAAGGTAGGCGAGTTTCCGCTTCGTGTGCCCACATATACGTTTGACCCCGAGTCGGCAACATCTGCACGCAACAGGATCGCATTGTTTGCCGAAACCGTGTCAATGTTTGACAACTCAAGGTTTGCAGTAAAGGATCCAAGACTGTACGTATAGACCGGACGAAACACGTTCGTCAGGTACGATTGGACGTTGGTAGTGCTACTCATTGTCCTTACTTGAGGTTTAAGTGTTGCCGATCAGTAAATACCAATGTCGTACACGCTGTTCCCGATCAAGGCCTCCGAGCAGCACCTGTACAAGATGTACAAGCAGTCCGTTGCGGTTTTCTGGACTCCGGATGAGATTGATTTTTCCAAGGACCAGTCAGACTGGGCAAAGCTGACATTCGATGAGAAGTTCTTTGTGGGACAGATTCTGGCTTTCTTTGCCGGGTCCGACGGCATTGTCCAGGAGAATCTGGCGGCGAGGTTCCAGCGCGAAGTGTCGTCGCAGGTCGTGAAGCTCTTTTACTCTTTTCAGAACGCCATGGAGGGAATCCATTCAGAGACGTATTCCCTGCTGATTGACACGTACATCAAGGACCCGGAGGAGAAGATGCGTCTCTTCAATGCCATTGAGACGATTCCGTGCATCGGACAAAAGGCGGATTGGTCCAAGAGGTGGATCGACTCTCCGGATGATTTCCAGACACGTTTGATCGCCTTTGCCTGTGTCGAAGGCATCTTCTTCTCGGGTGCGTTCTGTTCCATCTTTTGGCTCAAGAAGCGTGGTCTGCTTCCTGGACTGACGTTCAGCAATGAGCTCATTTCCCGGGACGAGGGTCTGCACACACAGTTTGCCGTGGCGCTGTACCACACGCTAGAGTCGCGGCCCCAAGCGTTGATCCACAGGATCATCAAGGAGGCAGTGGAGCTCGAGAAGGATTTTATCGTGAATTCCCTCCCCTGTGCGCTGATTGGCATGAATTCTGTTATGATGACCCAGTACATCGAGTTTGTGGCTGATCGTCTGGCTGTCCAGTTGGGCACACAGAAGATCTTTGGAACACCGAATCCGTTTGATTTCATGGACTTGATCTCGCTCGAGGGCAAGACCAACTTTTTCGAGAAGAAGGTGTCGGATTATTCGAGAAGCATGGCGAACACTCGAGAGGAGCTGCGTCTCGATGAGGATTTCTAGTAAGTATACAATGAAGACACGTCGATTCCGGTTCCCTCGGCGCATGAGTAGAGCGTACTGCAAAAAGACCCCGTGCAAACGTATGGGCTTTACACAAAGGGCAAGCTGCAGGCCTTACAAGAACTGCTATCTCAATAAATAATCAGGTTCTTTGCCGGGGTCTCAAGGATATTGTCTCCCTCGGGCGTCGGACCTGCAGGCGCTGTACCTTTAAGCACAAAAGTCGGAAGCGGCGCGTCTGACGTGGGCCCGGGCTCCACACGCTTTCCACCCTGGTGCATCATACCCACAACATGCTTTCCACCGTGTAAGACGGCCACAAGAAGAACCAACCCGAGTCCGATTAAAACGATCTGCCCAAGTGAAACACGTGTCTTCATTTGTGTAGGTGCGGATAACTTTTCTTATTTCCTTCCTTGCTTTGTACCAAATGGATTCACTCACAATTGGTGTTGCGGTTCTTGCTACGGCGGTTGTCGTTCTTGCAGGTATGGTTGGCTGGCTCTACGTCCAGCAGACACGTCTGTTTGCCAACATGAACGGACTGGTGATGGTGATTGGCGATCTCTCGCAGCGCATCCAGGTCCCGGTCCCCACACCGGAGCCTGTGCCGGAGCCTGTTCCGGAGCCCGAAGAGGAAGAGGAGGATGATCGGGCGTCTGTCGTGGACAAGGTGGAGGCGGAAATTGTTGATGGCCCGCCGTTGGACACGGACGGCCTCGAGAGCAAGACCAAGAAGGAGCTGCAGGAGATCCTCACGAAGCGCGGAATCCCCTTCGGAAAGGCGGACGCGAAATCGGTGCTGGTGTCGCTACTGAAGGCGACGGCGTAGGCCTAGGAGGCGCGTTTGCAAGTGCCTTCTTGACCCAACTCAAACGTAGCGGTGCCACCGGGATATTGTCCACACAGTCGCAGGGCATTGTATTCTTTAACATAAAGTAAAGAGCATGCCAAAAGACGTGGGTGACGTGGGTGATAGGGGAACTACAAAAAGAAGTCAACGCGGCGTTGTGTTTGCGAACGTGGCACGGACTAACAGTGATTCAGAAGTTCCAACAAAACAATATCGCGGGGATTCATCCAAGGACTATGCGAAAAGGGCTCCGTACCCCGATACAGTTTATGGAGAACCACGTGCTCAAGTCCAAGGCCAATTGTGGTCGGGAAATCAAGAAAAACAAGAAGCACAACTTGAGGCAATCAAAGAGGGTGGACCCCGTGTTCTTCTTGAAACCGAACCGGAACTTCGCCAAGCGCTTCAAAATGCCGGAATTCAATCTTATCTTGCCGGGCAACTCGCAGCATTCAAACAAGGAAAAACGTGGGAAGATGTATCACGAGCAGTCTTGCCTCATGCAGACACGATTGTCAAGTCTACGGATCCCGTAATGAAAAGGGACCACTCCAGGGAATATCGGATTCTCTATTTTAAGTTGTCCCAGCTCGTAACAGACCCTGGAGTGAAACAAGCCCTTCTCGAAGCAATTGAGAAAATTGGTGGAATGGGTGAAGTGGGAAAGGGGCGTCGTCGCAAGACCCGGAAGACCCGCCGTGGCCGCAAGGGACGTAAACGCACCGTGCGCAAGTATTAAAATGAAGGTCGTATCCTTTGACGTTGGACTTCGTAACCTAGCCTATTGTGTCCTTGAAGGCACAACCCGGACCGATGTCCGGATCCTTGATTGGAATATTATTGACGTACTTGGAGAACAGGCGGGTGTCGGTGCTCCAAGATGTCATAAATGCACGTCTGCCGCGCGATATGAGCATGCATCCAATGGACTGTTTGCATGTAGCAAACATACCCCAAAGAAAAAGACAGAAACCAAGGCATCGCTGACCAAGCTCACGCCGAACCAGCTCCATGAACGGATCAATGCCGAGGGATTGACGACGGATGCCACAAAAAAGGCAGACCTGGTCAAGCTCCTGTACAATCACATTAAGCAGAATACGTGGAAGAAGTGCGTGTCATCCGCAATTCAGGGCTCGGTTCTCGATTTGGCACCTGCATTAATCAAGAGCCTTGATTCCCGGATGTCTTCGTGGGCCGGGGCGGATGTGATTGCCGTGGAGAATCAAATGGACCGGCGGATGTTTGGTGTCCAAGCAATGATCCAGATGTACTTTTCGTGCCGGGGATTTCGGTGCATGGGTGTTTCGGCGACTCACAAGCTGTCAAACATAGTGACCGTGGAAGATTCAACCGCGTCATATAAAGGTCGCAAAAAGACAGGCATATCGCATGCATACCAACTCGTTCCCGCAGAGAATCAAGCTCATTTTGCAAAGCATCCGAAGAAGGATGATCTTGCGGATTCATTCCTTCAAGGTCTTTGGGTATTAGAGCGCGGTTGACTGTAAAGGAAAAGGTCCACCTTGGATATAAATGGACGTATCTGAAGACATTCCCGCAGTACCCCTTACCGAAGAGCAGATCCAAATCATTCTCGATGCACATGAGCCCCGCGACGAAGTGATCAGTGTTCCAACATCCGTTGGGTTTGGTCATGAGGGCAGGTTCATCTTGCCCGGTGATACGCAGGAGTATAAGGAGTACACATCGGCCCAGGAAATGATTGCAGATCAACCGCCACTCCCGGATCCGGTGTTCAATCCCGGGGATGTGACACCGCTCGTGTATGATGCCGGTGCATCCCTGCAGCGACTCGAGAGTTATGCAGTGGAATTCTCCAAATTGGTCGACGAGCTTTTTGCGACAGGAAAAGAGCTCAAGTATACGAAGGAGGGGATGGATGTGAAGATTGCAGAGTACGAGGCAGCGCTAAAAACGGAATCTGATTTTTCACTAAAACAGTAACTCATCAGAACAACATGGCTTCCAACTTTCAGACTCTCGCTCTTTCCCGCTACCCCAACAACTCGCAGATGCGTGCCGACTACATTCGTGCACTCGAGGACTGCAAGCTCAACCCCGCGTACTATGTCGATTCAATCTACGGCCGCATTCCGTGCGCGTGCTACCCATTCATGCCCGACGACAACAAGGGCTGGACTGTGGTGAAGCGCAGGGTCCGTGTCAAGCGTGTCAAGACCGCCGAGGAGCTCGACGAGGATGCCGACATGAGCAACTGGGATGACGTCGAGCATTATGGGCGTGCGACGTATTTGACTGCTCCGGTGTACGAGCACAATGGCTCGCTCTTCGACATTGGTTCCCGGTTTTAAGGCATCGACAACGAGAACGGTAAATGAATCCATTCTATACCAATTTGAAGGCGATGCCGCAGCAGCAACGCGTTGAAAAGATCGAGCACATTATTGGATTTCTCCGCCAACACAATGCCCATAACGAGGCAATGGCGTTCCAACTGCTCCGGGACTGTTATCCCACCTTTCCTTTTTTTTCGAATGAACTCAAGTTCCGTGAGTACCTGGCAATCACAAGTATTTCTGAAGTGCAGAATCATCATATCGTAAGGCAGATTCTGGCACAAGGGTGAAAACGAAATCAAGATGTCAAAATCATTGAGATATATTCGAAATGCCCAGACCAAAATGCGAACACGGGAAGCGGAAATATGAGTGTAAAGACTGTGGGGGGAGTGGGATCTGTGAACACGGGAAGCGGAAACATCGGTGTAAAGACTGTGGTGGGAGCGGGATCTGTGAACACGGGAAGCAGAAAAATCAGTGTAAAGACTGTGGGGGGAGTGGGATCTGCGAACACGGGAAGCGGAAATCGATATGTAAAGACTGTGGTGGGAGCGGGATCTGTGAACACGGGAAGCAGAAACAGCAGTGTAAAGACTGTGGGGGGAGCGCATTTTGTGAACACGGGAAGCAGAAATCGAAATGTAAAGACTGTGGGGGGAGTGGGATCTGTGAACACGGGAAGCAGAAACATAGTTGTAAAGACTGTGGGGGGAGTCAGATCTGTGAACACGGGAAGCAGAAACATATGTGTAAGGACTGCTGCAGGGAGTCCGGAGGGATGAGGTTATGTCCAAACTGTATCACGTGGCCGGATTATCGAATGGGTATGTCTAAATATGACGGGTATTGCGCGACGTGTTTCAAGCAGGTGTTTCCCACCGATCCACGAAGTAAGGTTGTATACACGCATACGAAGGAAATGCGTGTTCGTAACAAGATCAACGAGGAGTTCGAAGGGTTCATTCACGACAAACCACTTTGGACTGGTGGGTGCGACTGTACGCATAGGAGACGTATTGACCACCGAAAACTTATTGGCGCTACATTGCTATGTATCGAGACAGATGAACATGCGCACATTGGATATGACACTAAAGATGAAGAAATTCGTTATGATGACCTCTTTATGATTCATAGTGGAAAGTGGGTATTCATACGATTCAATCCTGATGGAAAGGGTGTAGATATGGTAGATAAACTAGAACGTCTTATTGATGAAGTTCGAACGCAAATTGCGCGTATCGAGGAAGACAAAAATACCGAACTACTTGAAGTGATTAAGTTATTTTATCCTTCTTGAGACGACGTGCGACGGGGTAGCGCGTTCCAGTTTTCAGAACCACGTCCAAGCCAAACAACAAAGAGATGGACACGGATCTCCTTGTCAATCCTAAAATGATGGGCGGCGGTATGGCGAATCTCGAGACGATTGATCTTCCTACAATTGACTTCAATGATGCCCCGGCAGCCCCGCCTAATCTGGTTCCGTCCATTGAGACGACGGGTCCTGTCCGTGTCGACAATATGGACAACTTCAATGCTGCAGCCTTTGCACCGTCGCGGAGTGCCCGCATGTCCGACGAGGTACTGATGCGCGAGAAGCATGAAATTCTCCGCAAGTTTGAGCGTCTGTCCAAGCTGGGTGTCCCGATCCGCAAGCGGTTCACCATGGACTCGCCACTGGAGGAAATGAAGATGGAGCTCGAGTTTATTCGTCGCGAAAAGTCGATGGATTCTACCATCAAGCAGTTTTCTGAATGGTTCGTCACGGGCATGTCGGGTCTGGAGTGGGGCTCCAAGAACGTGGCCATGCTCAAGGCATTTGGTCTTCAGCTGGACGGACTGTCGGAGGCAGCCCAGATGAATGTTGTGGACCTCGAGGATGATTTCGAGGAGCTGTATGATCTGTATGGTGAGAATATGAAGATGCACCCGATGGTGCGTATCCCGATGCGCACTTGCATGATGATCTACATGGTGCACCTGACAAACCAGATGGCGCGCAAGGCCCCGATCCCGAACATCGACGACATCATGCGTCAGAATCCGGATATTGCCCGGTCATTGGCTGCTGCGGCCATGCAGAGCCAGACCCAGCAGATGCGCGGCACTGCCAGTGTGCCGCCGCCTCCCCAGGCCCAGAATCCTCTTGCAGGTCTCATGAGTTTCATGCAGGGTAGTGTTCCTCCCGCTCCGCCGCCGAATCTGATCCCCAAGCAGCCGCCGGCCGAGAAGCGCGTTAATGTGGGTGTCCGCAAGCCGGCTCCTGCCCCGGCCCCGGCCCCGGCACCCGCACCTCCCCAGCCGGAGATGAAGCCGCCGAGTCTGAATATTGATGACCTCCTGCGTGACATCAAGAGCAGTGTTCAGCCGGCACCTGCGCCGCAGGGACCGAGTGCCCAGCCCAAGAAGAACAAGGCTGGATCTACAGGCAAGTCGGTGACGATCAAGCTTTAAACATCGGGGGATCTGAAGTGTAGGGCGAAGCAAGTTTCTTGGTCTCCGGTTTCGGAGTAGGGCGACGCTCAATGCCCGATGCCAAGATTACAAACCCGGATGTCAAGATCAGGGACGTGACGATATCGCGCGTGCCGACAAAGCACACGGCAAAGACTGCGATGCGGCGCAGAATGATATTGCGGGAGTGATCCTCTTCTGTGTTTGAGAATTCATCCACCAGGTACTTGGAGCCCAAGTTGAGCAAAATCATCATGATACCTAGGAAAAGCTTGCTCGTGTTGATCGACTCGAGAAGGGATAACTTCTTCATTATCTTTTTCTCCTATATTTTCTAATAGGATGCTGGATTATGCATCACTCGACGAAGTTCATGGATCTTTTTCAGCCCCACTCGATCCCAAGGCGCCTGAACCGGCTGCAGCTCCTCCGCGTGTGACCGTGGCCCAGCGTCCACAGGTGGAATCCCAAGAAGACAAGTTATCGCGTATTCTCCGCTTGATCGAGCAGAACCGTACGGGATATGAACGTCCTTCAACGAACGATGTGTTGTTGTATATCTTAACAGGCGTGGTCTTTCTCTTTACATTCGATACCTTTGTCACACTTGGACGTCAAATGAGCTAACGACTAACGCCACCCTCCGGAACATCCAAAAAGGTCTGCACACTGGCAAAGTCGTCAAAGACATTGTCCAGGTACTCGATCTCAAATGTGAAGCTGTTTTGGGCTGAACCGAATGTGATGGGCGCAGTCAAGGGCGTTGTGGTGCCGATACTGCTGAATGGCAAGTGACGGCGCAGCGTAATGTGCAGACGATTCAAACGACCAATCGGGGGCTGGTAGGACACAGACTGTGTATCGTAGGATTGATCATTAAAAAACAGCGTTGCAGCGACAATTGCGCTGCCGGACTGACCAGTCACGGCGCTATTTCCGTTGAATGACACTGTACTTGTCACTGTAAAGGTCGTGGCAGACGGCACGGATGCAATTGTCACAGGCCCCAGGTTTGCAGTGATAGCATTGCCCGTGAGTCCAGTGATATTGACCGTCTGGCCAGTATAAAAGGAATGGTTCAGGGAGGTCGTGTATGTGATAGCCGTTCCACTCGACTGGGCCTGGCTGATTGTCGCACCAGTCGTCGCAGTCTTGTCGTTAGGGATCTTGGCAAACCAAGAATCCACATACCCAGACCGATCAGCACCGGGAGCTGTTTCGTCCTTGCGGTTCAGACCCTCGAGACCCATCAAGACGTACATGTCCGTGGGCTGAAATCCGGTTGTCGGCGCCTGGATGACGGCAGATTTAAGCGTGATCTTGGTCACCTTCTCGTAGACGCGCGGGAGGTACACGACATAATCACCCGCATCCGACGAAGATGCACCACCATTCACCTTGACAAACAAGGTCGGATCACGATCGTTCGAATCGACCGTCAATGTCTTGGTCAAGTGCACCAGCTTGCGCACGGGCTGGCTTTGCCGCACTTGCGTTCCACGGTAGTCAAACTGCATTATTAGGTAGTGCGGAGATGATTTCTGCGTTTAAAACTAAATGGGAGACACCGACAAGGATAGTCAAGAGTTGGCAATGAACATTCACTGGACTGTTACGCTGGAAGAGTACTTTGCGCATACCGGTGAAAAAGCCAATTGCTTGAGCTGGGTGCACAAACGATCCGAGCAGATTTTCAATAGGCAAAAGACGTACATCGACCTTCCCGTCGCGATTGGCTCGGCAGTTACTGGTTTTATCAGTGTGGGATCTACCACGATGTTTGCCGGACAGCAGCAGATTTCGTCGATTGCCATTGGTGCAGCGTCACTTGCCGTTTCGATTCTCAATACGATTGGATCCTATTTCGGATGGGCCAAGCGCGCCGAGGGTCACCGCATTTCTGCAATCCACTATGCCAAACTGTACCGCTACATTTCCGTTGAGATGTCTTTGCCCCGCGACGAGCGCATGGCTCCGGGAGCACTCCTCAAGTATGTCAAGGACCAGTACGATCGACTTGCCGAGATTAGCCCGTTGCTTCCGGACTCGGTCATTAGCGAGTTCAAGTCTAGGTTCGAAAAGTACACGGATATTTCCAAGCCGGAAGAGGCGAATGGACTGAACAAGATTGATATTTTCGTTCCGAACCCGAATGACGATGTACCGACGCTCCAATTAACTCCAATTTCAGGAAAGGCTGAACGCCGCCCCTCGGAGCTTGTTCTGCCTACTACGACAAAGTCATCTTCGTAATTGTGTACTGGCGCTTCTTGTACAGAGAATTCCGATCCTGGAACTGTCGTCGGAACTGCGGATCCACGATATCCACAATTAAGGGATGCACAGTGCGTCGTGCCTTTTCAACACGCAAGATCCGACCCACAATCTGATCAACATCCGGACGAGGAGTCGCCATGACGAGCGTGTTCAAGGTAGGGCAATCAAAGCCCTCCTTGCACATGGAATACGTGGCAATCAGAATCTTCTTGGTCTTCATGTACTCGTTGCGGATCTCGAGCTTCACACCTTGCCCCAGAATGCATGCCTGTTCATTCAGGGCGGATGGTAGTCCATTCATGATATCCAAACAGTGCTGGACACGATCGGACAAGACAAGGATCTGACGTCCCTCATCCAGTACGTCTTCAATAATCCGGACGAGCCATGCGGTTCGGTGTTTGCAGTCTGTCAGTTTATTGACCATCAAAGGAACCGACGTCATGCCACTCGATGTATAGATGATCTCGTTAAATGCGTGGTCATTGTTCTGGTACTCGTAGGCTTCAACGTGCACGCCCGGATCCACCGAATCGCCGGACTCGGACTTGAAGAGCATCGGGCCTAATAACCAGTTAATGACATACATCAACCGATCCTTGCGCTCGGGAGTTGCCGACAAGCCGAGCATGTACTTGCTCGTCACCTTGGGAATGGCCTGGACAAATACTTCCGATGCAATGTGATGGCACTCGTCGACAATGACAAATCCAATCGGCGCAAAGACGGTGGGGTCCAATTCCTTCATCGAGACCGTCTGCAGCATGGCAATCACAAACTCGCGGTCCTTGACATCACACACATCTGCTTGAACACGGCCGATGCGAGCAGTCGGCAAGAAGGCTCGAATCCGTTCCTCCCACTGGTCTCGCAAGAAGGTGTTATGGACCAAGACAAGTGTCGGGAGCCGGAGCTGGGAGGCAATGAACAGGGCACATACGGTCTTGCCTCCACCCGTTTGCAAGGAAATGAGTCCATCGTGGGGTTCGGGCAAGAGCATTGTATTGACCACGGCCACCTGGTTAGGGCGCAGTGATCCGGTAAAGGTCCAGTACTCGCGAGGCGTTTGTGGCACATCGCGCTCCGTTTTGGGGATCCCAAAGCGTTCGACACCGAACTGTTTGGGAACGTAGACATACTGTGAATCTTCGGTAAAGACGGGATACTTGGGAACGAACTGGGGCTTCACAAACAAGGGATTGACATAGGGGCGCACAATCAGTTCCTTCTTCAAGGCTTGTGTCGCCACACTCTGTTCGATACGATAGCCACGAAGAGTAAGCATTTTACTCATCCTCATCATACTCCGGGCGAGTTTCCGTTTTGCAATGAAGAATGGGGCTCGCAGTGAGCGTCTTGAACACCAGCTCCAAGATCGAGTCGCGGACATCGCGGTCCACCAGCTCATTCGAGGCGCCACGGCCACGAACCTTGTACAGGACCGAGGGGAAGATGGACGACATGACCTGGATCTTGGAGATGGGCTCGACGTCGTACGAGAGACCGAACAGCATCGTCTCGAGGTAAGACATTGCCTGCTGACGGTTGAAGTAGAAGGTGTAGTGCGAATTGCGCCCACTCTTGTAGGACATGACAAACACGTCCGTCTCACGTCCATAGTAATTGCCCTCCATCGGCGTCACGGTAAGGATCTCATCACGCCTCTCCTCACTCTCGTCGAGAATAAAGAAGATCTTAAGAAGGCTCATTTTTCTCTACTTGGTAGCCTCTTTTTAAATGGGTCCATTTTCGTCCAGGGGTTCAATGTACTCTTCCCTATCCCGATCACCTTGCGCCTGGTTGTCTCCATAGTCACCTCCATCCGGCCGAAGTCCATCCTCTTCATTTTCATCATCCACCGGCTTACCTACGCCGGTATCTGCATCTTCCGGCGGCGCTTCGGCAAGATCAGGCTCGAGTTCACGCTCAAGTTGACGGGCAAACTCTTCGCGATCTGCATTCGTGATAATGTACGGGGCCAGCCCACGATCGATCAACTCCTTGGTGATTTCGCGGTCAGCATCTGTCATGTTACGCAACCGGTCTGTGAAGGTATGACGTTCCTTTGCACGCAATGTATTCGACTCTTTCCGGGCATCGTCAAGCGACGTGAGGAGCATCACCATAGTAATGTCCGTCTTGAGTGCTTCATATGCACGCACCTTTACGGGATCCTTGGACACTTCACGAAATTGGATTTTGAGCATCCCCTGTGTCAAGTCTCTCAACTTTGCAGCCGGTTGTGTGGGATCCACAGATGTTGTTGAGCCAACACTTGTCGCTGAAGAAACCCGTTGCAGCAATAAGACATTGATCTTCCACGAATCCGTCATGAACAATGGCTTTTCCTTGACGGCAAGCCCTGCACGAATATCCGCATCACTAGCCTGGAACGGAACCTGCCCTTGCGGTGCCCCCTGCTCGACAAAATGAACAGGTTCCTGGATAAGGATTGGTTTGCGAAGAGGTACGAGCGGATGTCCCAAGTCCGGGGGAATGCCCGAAATCAATGCGATTCGTGTCGATGGGCAAGCAGCAAATCCAAGTGGACGACGTTCCGTCGGAGGCATGGGTGCAATTGGAAGGAGCAAGTTCGGTTCAGGCACGGCCAATGGTGCCACGTCCTTGGCGTTCAGCAACTCCTGCTTGAATTGCGGTACAAACTTGCCCAGCAAGCCCACGACACCCTTCCGGATTACCTTGGGATCATTCAGGGTGCCACGCATCACTTGCAACGAAGGACCTTGAAAGGATGTAGGATAGGCTTCAAACGTTTTGCGCAACACCATGAGGAACACGTCAATGACCGTAAACCCAGTTGATTCGGATGTATCCCGCGGGTATCCGTCAAAGCGCAACGGTTTAGGTCCAAAGGAACGACGAGCCAAGAGAGGCGGGCGATGTGTCTGCATGACCATCACGGCCTCTGCAATCCCCACCATTCCGCGTGCGCGCCGTGTCGCGTCATCGTCCTTCTTCCCGAGCGCCAGCGAAATCTGACGGCCATATGAAAGGATTGGGGCAAGTTGATCACCTTCCGGTAAGACTTGAAGAAGCGACAAGAGCAAGTACAATGTTGCATCCGCAGGGTCTGTCATTGTAAACCGAGGAAGCAAGGCCTTGAGTCCGGTTGTAAAGGATGCAATCGCGTGTCCGTGGACAATATTCGTGTCGAGCGCCGCAGACTGAACGACCCTACGTCCTCCTTCATCATACTCGGCCTGATCAACCAGTACTTGTCCGTTAATTTGTTCACCACACACCTGGCAGTACTCGACACCGAGTTCGCGAACAATCCACTGTGTCATGTCCTCTTCCTTCAGTGCAGACAGTGTATGTTCGCAGACGACAAAGGCGCCGTTTTCAATGTACTGCTTGCCAACGTTCGGAACTGACTTGAGGACACTGTTGATTGCACGGACCTTATCATCGGGCTTGCGATGGACATCTGCAAGAATAGCCAAGATTGTTTGACGAAGTTCCGAAACAGCCTTTACAGGTGCCTTGGTTCCAACGAATCCGGGTTTCTTTTCGACCTTCGCAGGAAGCATCGTGGCCAGGATCCGGCGGTATGTGGATAGAATCGCGTCCTTGGTCTGATCCTTCCAGGGAATACGACCCAATCCAATTTGTTTGCGCTCTTGCTGAACAATCTCGAGTGGAATACACTGGAGCTTGGCATTGACGCGACGCACCAGTCCCTGGACCAAGAATTCCTGGAATGTCAAGTCTGTGAGACCGCACTTGTCCATGGTGATGGCCGGATACTGCATGCTCAAATCTGCACTCGGAAGAACCGGAACGACTCCGGCAGACCCCGCTTCAGACAAGAGCATTTGGACAACCAAGAATCCGGCATCTGGTTGATTCATCAGCCATGCGCGCGGTGCCCACGCAGGCGAATAACTTGTGGCGTACTCCTTGATCAACTTTTCATCCGGAGAGACTGTATCGGATTTAGGAAAGGCCAGTTCAACAACAGGCGCTGGCTGTCCGATTTCAACTTGAGGAAACCGACGCTGCCATTCCTCCCAGGGAATCGACTGCAATGTGACATCATAGACCTTGAGAAACTTGAGTCCTTCGCGATACGGATCCGTCGTGACCGGGACACCGTGTTCCATAATAGCCGGAATTTGTGGAACAATGTCTTGCAGATCCTCGTCCGTCTGAATAAACCGGGCCTGTTTGTCCTTGAAAAAGTCATGGTCTTCGCGAGGATTCGGAATTTCATTGACACGCTCCTCCAAAAAGAATCCGATCGATCCCAATTTATCTTCCGTGCCTTCAACCGGTACAGGTACAATAGCCGTCTTTCCGTTGGCCAGGTATTTGGTTTGGGACAGGATAATAGGCGGAAGTGCGCGCAAGGGTGCCTTGCCTTCTGTATCCACAAACTCGGTTGCGACTTGAAGAGGCTTCGATGGCGTGTCCGGGTACGGCCTGGGAAGTACACCGAGCATGCGCGTATATCCGTTGGGAAGACGGCGGTTTTCCTTGGACAGTACTTCACCGAGCAAAGCTGAAACATTGCTCCGAACCAGGTCTGCAGAACGATACACGGGGTGGATCCAAGGAAAAGAACGACGAATCTCTGGAGGCCGGATTTCGTACCCTTCTGCAGTTGGGTTCACATAGGTTTCATATAAATCCCGGAATCGGTCCATTTCCTTGGCGAGCTGTTCAAGGACAAATGTTGTTGCATGCCCGGATGGCAAGAGTTTGTCAAACGAATCCGTTAACTGTTCGTCCAATGTAAAAAAGCGAACAGACTCTTCGCGTTGGACTTGTTCATCCATTTCAATGACATCGCCTAACAGAGTGAATTCGGAGGGATCAAAGGTAAGGTATTCACTCATTATACTGAACGAAGAATGCTTTCACAGAGTGCGAGCGCCTCCTTGACACACGCTGCAAGTACGTCCTTGGGCGGCGTCGAAGACCAGAACCTCACATGCATGGTCGGTTGGAGAGGATGACCCACGGTAAACCGGACATCGTCAACCAGCTTCGGTGGGCCTGCAGAGTACAGAATGGACTGCACCAGCGCACCCAGCGTATGTGACTCGGATGGCATGACAATTCCATGCGATCCATCGTCTTCCTTGATCAACTCCACCTTGGCCAGATCCTGGATCTTGCCCTTGAGAACCTCCACGGCACGCTTCAGGAGATCAGACGCCTTCAAGACACCAATACTCTCGATACTGAAATCGAACCAGTTGGGGCGTCCACTTGCATCGCGCGACCAACAGCGCTGAATGTCGTGATTGTCAAACGCGGCCAGATCGGTATTCTCGGCAATGACTCGATCGCGCTGGAGCTTGGCAAGTGTAGGGTCAACATGGTATGCATAGGACGCAACGCACACCTGGGATGCACCTCGAGGCTCGGTTCCGAGCGTTGCCTCTACCCACACGGACTCGCCCGCATTGAGCTTGAGAAAGTAGAGCGGCTTGCCAAGATCACGGTCCTTCAGGATAATGTCGGAACGAGGCCCTTGCACGGTAAAGTCTGTGCTCATCAGAGTCTGCTCGACGCCGGGCATGACGCGCAGAGAAATCTTGGTGTCACGAATTACATCCAGCTCCTCGGGGCGTACATCGATCGGTAGCATCTCAACACGGTGCCGGAGCATCTCGTGAATGAGCTGCGAAGAGTTGTCAAGAATCTTGACATTCCGGATCATGACAGTTGGAATCTCGGCAAGCAGGATCCGACGAATTGCATTCACGAAAGCAACCGGAACATTCTTCAGCTGGAAGTCGAGGCGGTATCCATCAAGAGTTGTCTTTGGGTTCTCCATTGTATTGTCTTTTCCTTCGTTCTTATATTTCCGTTTTTTTACAGTTCTCCTACCAAGATGGCCAACCAGCCCATGCTCTTTTACAGCTCACGCTGCCCCCACAGCAAACAGATCCTGGATACGTTACAGGCTCTGAACAAGACATCACTGTGTCGCCTGATTGCAATTGACGGAATGACCCGTGACAAGCTGCCTGGATTCCTGCAAAAGGTGCCGACTCTGTACATTCCGGAAACAAAGGACGTGTTTGTCGGCAAGGATATCTTTGCCTACATTGCCAAGCCCGTGTCATCTCGTCGCGAAGTCCCCGTGACTGCACCGACAGCCTCGCCCCAGCAGCAGGCCAAGGCACAGCTCCCCCAGGGACAGACCGCCCAGACCCCGGCCAACCTCGAGGCGTGGTCCTTTTCGACAGCAGGTGGGTTTTCAGACGGATACTCGAGCTGGGATGGCAAGGAGGCCACCAGTGATCAGCTGCACTATACCTTTTTAGGCCCCATGTCCGGCGGCGGTGGTCCCTCGGGTCCCCTGACCGTGCAGAGCCAGGACAAGGACAAGTATGAAAAGAACGAGGATACGGCGACACGTCTCAAGAGGATGCAAGACGAGCGCGAGAAAGAGTTCGCCTCCGTCGAGAGGAAGTAACCCGCCGATTCTTACGGGTCTTGCGTTTGCGACCTCCGATATCACGACGCTGTTGCGGAGGTTCTTGAAATCCAAAACGTCGGCGTAATGTGTCTCGCTGTTGATGAATGTACCCATTGACACCGGTTAAGTAGGATGCGATTTCCCCCTCAACTGCATGAGGAAGCTGCTGCCGGTTACCAAGAAGGCCAGCATTCCGGGCACCGCGTCCCTTTTCTCTGGTTGGTTCCAACAAAATAGCTAGGATTTCGGCATTGCGGGTTCGTCTTGCAAGGTCGATTGGCGTAACTCCATTGGGTACATTAGGAACGAATACTGTATTTTCATTCTTTTCGACAATTGCGCGAACAACATCCGCCATGTTTCCCGCGACTGCAAGATGCAATGCTGTAGCACCATCGACTGCTACCGGATCCTCTGGATGGATCGGTACCACATGAAGCAAAGTCTGTGGACTTGTCTTGCTGACCAAGTACACTGCCATACCAGGATTCTCTTCTATGATTGCAGTAATCAACAATGTATCGTCATAGTTCAAATCCGTGCTGTTTGCGATTTCGGGGTATTCGGCCAAGATGAGCTGGACAAGTTCATATCGATCCCATGCTACAGCCGTTTCAGCTGCAAGTGTTCTATCGAGTGGTGTTAACGTCCTAAATTGGCCCATAATGGTTTCAGCCGGTTGGTTGATCTGAATTGCATGTTCCACACGGTCACGAGTTGCAGGTGGTGCGACTGGCTGCCCTAGTGCATTAGCCATTATTTACAGACGATATAATAGATAAAAACATGTCATCACCCAAGCAGCGACTCCTCGATGCGTTCTTCAATCAGTTTTCCGCGTTTCTTGACGAGGTGTGTAGGATATACCCCGATCAAACCGAGTTTCGTGCGTACTACACGATTCTGAAGTTAATGCGATCAACCAATCCGATGATGGTGATCGCAGAGTTCAGGCGGAATGTGGGTCAGTATGAGACCGAGCTACGCAAGAAGGATGATAGCTTCTTTCTTGCACAGTCGTATGACTCGGAGACGGGTGGAAGTAGTTCATTGAATGACTTTATCAATATAATCAAGAGTCTGTGGAAAGAGGCAACGCCACAGGTCAAGACATCCATTATGGATTACGTGAATCTATTGCTCGATATTGCAAACCACTATTACACGATCTGATCCGGAGGAGGATCTGTGAACCCATACAAGTCACGATGCGTCAAGGACACAAGATCTTGGATTCCTTGTTCGGGCGCACCGAAATTCCGGAACAGGATCTGATTCACTTCGGCAGGTGTCCACTTGCCCTCCAGATCAGGATTTTCAGGAACTACGAGGTCTGGATTATCGTAGAAGGACGTCACCATCTCTTGCAGAACATCAAGCGTACACCGATCAAAATGAACAATCATATCAACACGACCCGGACGAATCAGGGCCTTGTCGATACGTTCGGGGAAATTGGTCGTAATGATCAGAATACGACCATTTGCCTCCAGTGTTCCGTCCAGCAAGTTCAGAAGAAATGACAAGTCAAATACTTCCTTTTCCTCCTCCTTTTCGCGATCGAGGAACGGGTCACCTGTCTGCTCCTTCTTTACGGGCGTAGGCTTCTTCCACTCGCGGCGCAACACAGTGTCGCCCATTGCATCGATATCTTCAATCACGTACAGGCGTTCCGAAACCGGAATCGTGTACTTTTCCGTTTGGGTTCCGTTATACACATGGATATCGTCATTGAAAAACAAATGCTGTAACTGCTGCTTGGTCTTGATCTCCGACAATTGCACATTGATAATGTGACGCCGCCCCTCGTTTGCAATGGCCTTGATACTGGATGTCTTGCCTGTTCCCGGGGGACCGTGGAACATGAATCCTAGCGTGTACGGAATGCCTTTCTTATCATACCAGTCACGCTGCGTAAAGAAAAACTGGGTACGGTCCCGGACCTGTTTGCGCTGGGAAAAGAAGACGTTATCAAATGTTCTGTTTGTGGTGAATTTGGTCTTGGTGTAGATGAGATGGGTTGTCGGCAAGGGATTCTGCGTATTTCCCTTGACTTTCGTAGTCACCATCTGATCGAAAAAGTACCGGTGAGCACCCAGCTTATTGGCCATTCTGCGCTCGTAATCCACGGCACATGTATCCACAAAGGCCTGCAGATGCTGGACGTCATGTTCATAGCAATAGAGCTTGAACTTGATCATTTCTACCTGTCCGTCAGTTACCTTCAGGTCATTGAGTTCAAAGTACACGTCAGCATCCAGACGCACCGGGTCAAACTCGTGCGGCAGGTAATCGTGGTGTGTAACAGACAGCAATGTCTTCATTGCAGGTCGGGTCGTGACGGAATGAATCACGGCATCCATCCGGGATCCGTAGACAGTGGAGGGAGCGGGTGCGTTGCGCTGTTGATGGGGTGTGCCGCGCTCGCAGGTGATAGAGGCGCGAGGAGTCCGTGTGCTCGATTGAGGAACGGCCGATACCCTCTTGCGACGGCAACAGCCTCCAAACCAATCCGACCATGTTGGAAAAGTCCGGACAGCCAAATCGAATCCACTCATGACCATCAAGTTTGTGAGTGGGTTGCGGGCTGCTCCAGACTGGAGAACCAACTGCATTTTCATCATTTCAATGTAGTTCTGCATTGCTTAACCGAAACACTTGTCCAGGGTCGCAACTGCCGAATGAACCGGCTTGGTGCGACGTAGCCGAAGTTCTTTAGACGCCTTGGCCACTGTATCCTCCGAAAGAGGTACGAACTTCTTGACATCCCGCGCCGGACCCTGGACATTCATACTGGGCACGTGGAGCCGGATCGGAGGAAGCTGGACCGATACAAGTTCATCCGATGTAGTCAAGTACTCGCGGAACTGCTCGATATTCAAGGGACCTCCGAACATGCGGAGCACACTGCGGTTGGGGGCCGGGGTCAACTCCTTTGCAGAGTACAAGACTCGATAGAGATCAACCAAGAGTGCATGGCGAGACCAGCGAGTCGTGTCGGATACATGTACATCGCCGTACAAATAGGCAAGACCACATTCAGGCGAACAAAAGTGTCCTTCGCATTGGTACATGTTTTCAAAGGCATCATAGGAAATTGGGAGAACACATGGCTTCCAAGAGAATCCGTGGCAGCACCAAAAGCAGGCTGCACCAGAGTACGTCGGGCTCTTGACACGTTGAAAGATATCCTTCAGCGTTTCAGTATTGAACCGTTCACTGACCTTGGATGTCTCGACGGCAGACAGGATTTCAGAGTAATTTGTCGATAGTTCAGCCGGAGTCGGCGCATGTTCTTCCACCGGTAAGCGGAGGGAAAACACTACAGGGGCTTCCTGTAGCGACTTTTTAGGAGGCATTGTTTACTTTGAGTTGTTCTAGAAACTGAAAACCTTAATACCCAGGGGTCACAGAGTAAACATAGAGTCCAGCATTTGCAGTGGTCGTAATAGGGTAGGAATAGACCGAGTACAGGACGTTTGCCCCACCAATCGCCGTCGAGACAAAAAGAGTGCTTGGAACTCCAATGGAAGACGCCATAGTCGCACCACCGATCGTTGTTCCCGGATACACAACACCGTTGTACGTGGTACTCGTTGCTGTAACGTTGGTGGTTGCACGGTAAATGTTCGAAGTCGTGTCGGCCATGTAGATGAACCCGCTGCTTGAATCAATCACGATCGAATCCGGGCTGCTCATGTTCACAATTGGCTGGATTAGGGTGGCTACCGGAGAATTTGAAACAAACCATGGATTCGTGTACGACGCAGTCTGACTTCCTGTGGGTGTCGTGACAGTACCACTCACAGCCACTACGATTTTCTGGTAACTATTGGAGACGTTCGACTGCAATGCATAGAGAGTGAAGGTATTGTTTGCACCTGTCGCATACGTAATATTTGCAAATGCAGAGTAGACGGAAAGCGGTACCGAGAGTACAGCCTTTCCTACTGTGGAAAAGACCTTTCCATTGTACCCGCCGAGATTGGAAATCACAAACAATCCAGTATTTGAAAAGTTTGAAGTACCCCCGGATGCACTCGGTCCATACCCATTGACCAGTGCGTTACTCAAGCCGTTTGAGAGATTGTAAGGCGAGAAAAAGTTCGAGGATGTGCTGTAGAGAACTGCTGTGTTGGAAATATTGTATGCACTCGGAAGCACACCTGTGATTGAATAATTTGCATTCGACTGAATGTAGGGAACAGTGCCCGGACTAATGTTCGAATAAATGTATCCAGTCAATCCATTTGATAATGACACGGCAGTTGCAGCCGGTGTTCCGGTAAAGGTGAATGATGAAATTGAATAAAAGTTAGACCCTCCATAATTTGTTGTGTTGGCAACTCCTGTGACTGTGATGGTCAAGTCATTTGTAGGACTTGTTCCACCCAGGTTTGATCCTGAAATAACAATTTGCATGTTTGAACTGTAATTCGCACCTCCATTCAGCAGCTGGACAAAGTATGACAGTGATTGTGCAGAATTAGTATAATTGCTCATCACATACACATCAAACTTTGCGCCCACGGCACCTACTTGTACCGTACCATACACACTTGGAATCACATTTGTAAATCCTGTACCCGTTACAGTAGCCGTACGCTTGGATGGTCCAACAAACAAAGCATTTGCCTGGTTGAACGAGATAGGGATAAACCCTTGCAGTGCACCATACACGCCGGAATTCGTGTTATTGTCCGGAAACCCTCCAAGACCAGTACTGGTACTACTGTTTCCAACTCCGATCGTTATCTGTGTAGAGCTGCTATACGTAGTTGTCGTAACAGGTGTGATTGGGAAAAATGCATATCCAGAGTTCACGGCTGGAGAGCCAGTTACGGTACCGTTTCCATAGACTTGAAGAACCTTGGTTGAATCGGTGTAGCTGTAGAGACCACCGATCGCTGCAGTAGTATTGCTACCATTGTTGCTTGAATTTGCGTTGAAATTACTGTCACTGCCCGTATACCCGGCAACCACCATATGCGCATATTCACCAGGTGATGGCTGTGAATAATTGCTTACGGATCCTGACGTACGGAAGCAAGGTAAGGTACATGCAAGGGTGTACGAAATAAGTGAAACAGTTGTATTATAACCATTACCTTGTCCTGTTAAATTAGATCCAGCCACGAGCGATGCACCCGTAATGGGAGCACGCGCATCTCCGAACACTCCGGGGAAATAGGCAGCCGGACCCGCAGCTAAAATCGAGTATCCGGCCGGACTGTTCACGGGCACGTACGAATTGAATGAAACCGTTCCGGATGTGAAACTTGCCGTACTTGTCACGTTTGATCCATTCGCGATCTTAATTTGGTTCGACGAATAAATACCTGTGATGGGAACTGATGTATAATTGAAACCAGTTCCACATCCGGATGTTGTAATCGATTGGTTAGGGCGAAACAAGGCTGAATTCGAAACGGTATAGACAATACTTTGGTTGCTAATTAATGTCGCAGCCGTATTACTGTAGCTAATTATACCGTTACTCAAATACGTTACATTGCTGTTAAGTCCGCCCCCGCCGGGTGTGGTTCCGGTGATTGTAGTGGATGTGAAGGAGACCAACGCGTAAGTTCCATTATATTGATTATCGCGAAACCCCCCGCCGTTGTATGAGAACCCCGTGACAACAAATACGGTACTAGCACTGTTCCAGTTGGGAGCGTTGGAGAGAGTTGCAATGGTTCCACTGCTGATTGTGAATGTATAATATCCAGTTCCGGTGTTATAAGCGCCTGAAAATCCGGTGTTCGAATAGGTAGTTGTTACGTAGTTGTAGAGAGGATCTGCAAGAAAAACCGCCGTTGTTGGCGTCGTGAGTCCTGTCGTTCCAAGGTAGAGCGTACTCCCTCCACCCACAAAGGTCGCGTTCGATGCACCTGCCGAGCTGAATGCAAGTGGGACCGCAGTTCCAGGTGTTCCCGATGTAAGGGCCGTAATATCATCCGCATACGTGGATGTCGAAAAATTCAGACACGCGTCGACCAGGGCCACATACTGATTCGAGTTTGAAAGATACGACGATGCATAGCGGATCGTACTGTTTGATGCATTCAGACACAGTCCTTGAATAATACCGTTCGAGTAGGATGCGTTGGATGTGGGATACGAACCGTTGGCTGTAAAGGGAACATTGTACAGCCAATTGCTCGAGTTGGAGTCTGTACCTGCAACGTACAATGCAGTGTTTGATACAACACATGTATTTGCCGTGATTGCAGGTGGATTCGCAAAGGATGTGCCCGCCAATGCATTGAAGACGAGTGACTCGCCTGTAGTGCGCGGCGTCTGCTTATTCAACACGCTCGTTAGCATTGACTTTTAAACAAGATAAAAGGTCGACGTAGTTGAACCCGTTGAGCTCGATACAACTGTGAATGAACCACCTGGCAAGAAGGGGAGCGCATTACTCACGTTCGATGCACCGTTCCAGTACGATACGACGCTGGGTGTAACGACTGCGCTACACGTATACGGTCCATTGTTTTGGAACGTCCAGAACATTCCCGGTGTCAGCCCTGAAGTTGGAAGTGTGATATACGCGTTACAAACGTTCGATGTCAGTCCATTGAACGTATACAGTGTTCCGTTGGAGGCCGTATACGCTGTCAAGTTGCTTCCCGTGACGGTTTGAATCGAGGAGACCGGTCCCATACCGCCCGTGTTCCCCGTAGGTCCTGTAGCACCAATCGGTCCGACACCAGTTAAGCCAGTTGGTCCTTGATTTCCCGTGGGTCCTTGGTATCCCTGCGTACCTGCAATCGTCGATCCGGTAGGACCAGTGCTTCCTGTTGTACCGCGTGTGGCGGACGACATATTCAAATTAGCACCCACAACGTATGCATTGTTCGATCCGTTGTAGACCACAACACTTCCATTGTAAATGTTGCACGGGGAGACAATGTTCGTGCCTGCGCTATTAAAGGGATTGTTTGTACCGACACCCTGCAGGTTAGTGAGGTTGAAACTATTGATCGTATAGGATGTAATGTATCCGGTTTGATTGAGCGAGTTTGGGTAAAATCCCTGGACGCGCACAATCACGTTTGATTGAAACTGCGGTGTCGTATAGGTATTGTTGGGGCTGACGATGTATTGAAGAACAGAATTGGATTCCGTTCCTGTGCCGCCAAACGACACAAACGTAACGTTATTCAAAAGTTTGGGCATATTGTATTTAGCATGCGAGATAATACGTAGACAATGACACGAGTGTTAATGCGTTTCCGTTAGGAATAGTTATCGACGTTGTAGGTGCCCCCTTATTTGAAATCGTTTGACTTGACGTCAAGGTGACTGGGAGAGCCACTCCTGAATTATTACGAATCACGTACTCGACGCCGGTCGCGTTCGAAGGAATCACAATGGTTGTGAGGTTTGTAGCCGTTACATTGTAAAAGACATTGGCAGACGAGAGGGTGAGCGTTTGACCGCTTGTAAATGCATTGAGTGTCACTGTCGAGTTCCTAGAATACCCAACTCCAGTGGGACCCGTGAATCCACGCGAGATACCTTCATATCCCGGTGGTCCCTGAAATCCCGTCACACCCGTTGCACCTTGCGATCCTGCAGGTCCCGTCGGTCCAACTGGACCTTGCGGTCCGGTACCTCCGATCAATACCATTTATACTTACATGGCTACATAATTGGATCCGGTCCAGACGATTGCGGCACTGTTTCCTGCTTGAATGGGTAGCGTGTATTGCACTGCTCCTGTAGAGGTAATTGTAGACACATTCACTGCATTACCACCCGTGGAGCTTGCCGTGGTCGTGTTTCCAACTGTGAAACTCGTGGTTGACGGAACCAAGATCACTGGAAGAGGGTTTGTCGTGTTGAATGCCGAATTGGTAACTCCGGCAATTGTAACGTACTGTCCGACAGACAAGCCATGTGCGTTTGAAGACGTATAGGTCGCTGCATACCCATTGCCCACGACAGATGCAAGAGGAATCACGGGCGATGTCAAATTCACAGTTTGGTAATATCCGGTAGGCGTCAAGGCCGTCGTGGCAGTTGTCGTGTAGATGGTTCCACCCGATGCGCTCGGCGACGAAATCAAAGTTCCAATGCTTGTAGCTGCACCCACTGTAGCTCCAGATGTTGTCACGGTGATTGTATACGTTGTGACTGCAGTAATGGGTTGAGCAGTCACGTTAAATTGGCTAGACGAAAACCCAGTGGATGTAATCGTTTGACCGACAACAAGACCAAGGGGAACGCTGCTGGTAAAAACAATCGAGGTTGCAGATGTCGCATAGGCGGCTGTGATTGTTGCAATTGCAAATAGGGTTGAGTTCACTGTGAGTGTGTTGGACGTATAACTCGCAATCGAAAATGCACCATTGTACAAGGACGGTGTGAATCCGGTGCAGTAAATAGATCCGCCAGTCAGGTTGTGATTCGTTGCATTTGAAAACACAATTGTAGTTGCAGTTGCTGTAGCCGAAGAGCTTGTCAATGCATTCGAAGCCTGCGTTCCGGACGTCAAGGAGGGTGTGAAGAGAATAAACTGGGTGTTGCTGTTTGTGATGGTCGCACCGGTTTGTGCGGCAGGGGTCAAGTTTTGGACGTAGCCGCTCACGTTGAATCCGGATCCACCAAGACCGTTCACAGTTACCCAATCGTTCGTCCTGAACCCGTGTGTAGAATCTGTTGTGTACACATTGTAGTACAAGGTGGAAGGCGGGTTGGAAGACACGTAGTTAATGAAAGATCCGCCGCCCGTCGCACTCACACTAAACACTGTACGCAAGGGGCTTTCGACGCTGAATGTGGTCGGAGAGGGGATATTGTTAATCACCATGGTGGGCATGTTTCCAAGCACAGACGTCGACGGCGAAACTCCCGAAATCTGGACAAGGGTTCCGTTTGACAGGCCATGAGCCGATGAAGTTGTCACGACAACCTCCGTGTTGCTGCTTGCACCGTAAGGTCCTCCAGATCCATAAATTCCCGTAAATGGTCCTTGCGGGACAATCGTCAATGTGCTGGGTGTCAGCGTCTGGAGACTGACCGTTCCCGTGCTTGATTCAGAAACGGGCGATGACGTTGAGTTTGAGGCTGCAACCGTGAAGGTTGTCGTTGTAGGAACCGATGTAATCGTGGTCAAGGTATTGCTAAAGACTGAATTTGTGAAGCCCGTGAGAGTAACAACCTGACCAATCAGCAAATTGTGGGCTGAAGCGCTCGTGTACAGGGATGAAACACCATACGGATTGATGTATGCCGACAAGCCTGTCACCACACGACTCACTGTGCATGGTGCAAGTGTATTGTAAGCCGAATTGTTGCGAATCACCCAATAAGTCCCTGCCTGTGTCGGCGTCAGGGCAGGCAAGTTGATGAATCCGGGCGTGTTTGCGGAAATGACTTCATAGAAATATCCAGATCCGCTATTGTTAGGCTGAAGGTAGAGCCCGCTGGGATCACCTGCCAGGGCCGTTCCGATACCTGTCGCTGTCGTCAGGACGCCAAGACCTCCGGCTCCAACGGTGTTTGTCAATGTACCTCCGCTCTGGTCGGTAAGCGTGCGCAGAGTCGGTGTTGTCGAAACGTCAAACGTTGCAGAGAATGGGGTGCTTGATCCAGACGAAACGTAGTAGCTGGCCGCAGTGACCAATGATGTATTTGACGTGTACGCCCCACCACCTGCTCCAACAAATTGGTGATTTGCAGAGGTCGAGTAGGTAAAGTAGGTACCATTTCCATTCACAAAGGCAAGGTTGCTCGTCAGTCCGGATCCAGACACGGTGAAGGACGTACTAGCCGTTGATGCAATCACTGGCACCGAAAGCTGATTGTATGAATTGTTTGTAAATCCAGTGAGTGTAACAAACTGACCCGGAACAAGAGCGTTTGATGAGGTAACGTATGTAACCGTCCCTGGGGTTGCAATCGCAGTGAGTGTTGACACTTGGTTGCTACCAATGACAGTAATGATTCCAATGTTGGACGACACGCCTGTCACGCCAAGCACACCATCGCCACCCCCAACGCTATACGTGTAATAATACCCGTTGAAACCACTACCCCCAGCTGTCAATGCAATGTTCGAAAAATTGAATCCATCAGAAAACCCGGAGGTAATGACGTTTCCGCTCGCTAACGGTCCGGGGGTGATAAAGGTAACTGTTTTTCCTGTTCCCGATGCATAGCTGCACGCATACCCAATCGAGCCACCGACAAGAACAGTTCCATTTGTCGTTGCAGTTCCTGATGCTCCAGTTGTGTTTGAAACTGTAAAGGTTGTGTTCGTAATGGCCGTAACGGGGACGTTTGACACGTTGAACGCATACGGTGCGAACCCTTGCGTTGAGACGTATGCAGTCGTGTTTGTCGAAATTGCACCAATACCGTTTGAAGTACTTGTCGTGAACACAATGCTCGAACCGCTGACAGTTGCGCTTGTCGCATACAGCAACGGCTGCCCCGATGCAGGGATGCTGATAACTCCGGGACCAGTGGATGTCGAAGGAATCGTTGTAGTATTTCCCGTCACAACGCTTATCGTCGTCGTACCTCCGGCTGGAAAGGATACGAACGTATTCGTGTTCAAGATTGACTGCACAGTACCATTGACGTTAAACACGCTGTTGGACCATCCGGCTGTGTCAAAATATTCACCTGTTCCAAGACCGTGAGGGTAAAACGTGTTCCAGTAGATGAAGTAGCCCGTCGGGTCCGACACGACTGGCATGCTCCCCCACGTGAGCGTCATTGATGTTCCGGATCCAATCGCCGTTGTTGCGTTCGAAAATGTGAAGCTAGTACCCGTCATTGAAGTCACAAGCTGCTGACCGTTGAACTGGCTCACTCCACTCGATCCAATCAGAACATACGAACCGACAGCAAGACCAAGCGTTGAACTCACATAGCACGTGGCTGTTGTGCCGTTGCCCTGCACGTTTGACCCAGACTGTCCAGTGAGGAGTGTAGGTGTCAAGGGACCACGAATGATGGGTAGCACGGACATTGTCGTGTTTGTCGAGTTTGACATGGCGATTGTTGTTCCATTTGAAGTTGCAGCCGTGGACAGCTGATAGATTCCATTCCATCCCGACGGTGTGGCTCCGGACACTTGGACCCAGTTACTTCCCGAGATCGCAGCGTTCGACAAGGAGAGTGTATACGTGTTCGAAGGCGCGTAGGAAAGACCTGTATTGATCGTATAGGTCACAACGGTCGAGGTGTAGGATGCCGATGCATCAATGTAGGTCTGGGCGATTGGAAGTGATGCAGTAACCGTTTGCGAGGCCTGACCGATTGCGGATGTGCCTGCAATTGTCAAGGTGTCGGACGTTGTGCTGACAATTTGCCCTGTCGTGTTAAAGGTGGAAGGTGAAAAACCAGTGGTCGTGATGTATTGCCCTGTGGAGTACCCATGCGGAACAGCGGTAAGGAACGTAATTGGATTACCTGTTCCAGTAACGCCAGTAATGCCCGAGTATGTAACAGACTTCAATGCATTTGTACCTGCAGCCGTGCCCGTTGTACCCGTTGTTCCGGTGGGTGCATAGTACACTGCACCTGCTGTACTGTAAAGTGAACTTCCGACTGTACCCGTAGGGCCGTCAAACCGTCCTTGAGATCCTTGAGGTCCAGTGATTCCAGTGGGACCTGTTGAACCTTGCGAGGCAGCACCACCACCCTGGGGTCCAGTTGGGCCAGTGAGTCCAGTTGCGCCGGTTTGCCCTGACATCTCTTACTTTAAAAAACGAAAAGAATGGGTTGTCACGGAACACACGTCACGCAAAATGACCGACCTATCCACTTACCGCAAGCAGACCCACCGTGAGCACATTCTTTCCCTCCCTGACACATACATTGGTAGTATCGAGACCGCACAGGAGGAGGTGTTTCTTCGCGAGAATGAGGGGTTCGTTGCACACACCATTCCAGTCAATCCCGGGTTCTACAAGCTGATTGATGAGCTCCTGGTCAATGCCCACGACCATGCAGTCCGGACCAAGACAGTCAAGTCGATTGAGATTACATGCACGCCCACGACCTTCTCGATCAAGAATGACGGCGACCCGATTGCCGTGGCCGAGCATCCGGAGCACAAGACCTGGATTCCGCAAATGATCTTTGGTGAGCTCCTGACATCGACCAACTACAACAAGGACGAGAAGAAGCTGGTCGGTGGTAAGAACGGCTACGGAGTCAAGCTGGTGAACATCTTTGCCAAGCAGATGGTGGTGACGATTGTGGACCAGACACGCAGCCTCATCTATACCCAGACCTTCAAGAATAACATGACCGAGATTGGTAAGCCGGCGGTCAAGGCGTCCAAGCACAAGTCCTATGTCTGCATCGACTGGACTCCGGACTTTGGACGTTTCGGAATGAAGACCATTGATCCGGACATGACCCGGCTCATTGAGCGCCGTGTGTGGGATTTGGCCATGACTCTTGGCAAGGATGTCAAGGTCTATTGGAATGACACCCAGGTCAAGTGCAAGAATCTGACCGAGTATGCCAAGGCGTTTGGATGCGACACGGTTGTAGCTGACTCGCCGAATGAGCGCTGGCAGATTGCAATTGCCGACACGCCGGCAGACAAGTTCTTTGCCATGTCCTTTGTGAATGGCGTGTGGACATCCAAGAATGGGACCCACGTCGATGCCGTGACGAACCAGGTCGTGAACCATATTGTCGAGTACCTCGACACCAAGAAGAAGGTCAAGGTGCGCCCGGGTCTGGTCAAGGATCATCTGGGACTCTTTGTGATCTCGAGCATTGAGAACCCGAGTTTCACGAGCCAGACCAAGGAGACGCTGACAACCAAGGTGTCGGCATTCGGATCGAGTCCCAAGCTCTCGGAGGATGTGCTGAAGAAGGTCGTGTCCAAGCTTGCAATTGTGCCTCGTCTTCTTGAGGCGCAGTCGGCCAAGGACGCCAAGGAGAATTCCAAGACGGACGGCAAGAAGCAGTCCAAGATCACAGGTATCCCGAAGCTCGATGATGCATTGCTTGCTGGAACCAAGGACTCGGCCAAGTGTACGCTGATTCTGACCGAGGGAGATTCAGCCAAGGCGATGGCTCTGTCGGGCTTGAGCCAGGAGCAGCGCAAGTCGTATGGAGTCTATCCTCTCAAGGGCAAGATTCTCAATGTCAAGGACACGGCAGATTCCAAGGTGGAGCAGACCAAGGAGATTGCCGAGCTCAAGAAGATCATTGGACTGACGTCTGGTAAGAAGTACACCAACACGTCCGATTTGCGGTACGGCTCGATTCTCATCATGACGGACCAGGATTACGATGGCAGCCACATTCGCGGGCTACTGATCAATCTCTTCCACGAGCTCTGGCACGAGCTCATGACGATTCCGGGGTTCCTGACCTACATGGCCACACCGATCGTCAAGGCACACAAGGGTGCACAGGAGCGCATCTTCTACACGAATTACGAGTATGAGGAGTGGCGCAAGGCCGAGGGTGCAAAGGGGTGGAAGGTCAAGTATTACAAGGGATTGGGTACCTCGACGCGCGAGGAGGCCAAGGAGTATTTCAAGAAGGTAAATGCAGTCAAGTTCTCCTACACTCCAGAGACGGATGAGCATGTGGAGCTGGCCTTCAACAAGTCGAGGGCCAATGACCGCAAGGAGTGGCTCAAGACGTACGATCGGTCGTCAATGTTGCCGCTGCAGCCTTCGTACTCGGACTTTGTGAACAAGGATCTGATCCATTTCAGCTACTACAATCTGGAGCGCTCGATTCCGAGTGTCATGGACGGACTCAAGACGTCGCAGCGCAAGATCCTGTTTGCCGCCTTCAAGAGGAATCTCACCCAGGAGATTCGTGTGGCACAGCTGGCCGGATACGTGTCAGAGCACACGGGCTACCACCACGGTGAGGCATCCTTGAATGAGACGATCATTTCCATGGCGCAGACCTTCATGGGTTCAAACAATATCCCATGGTTCGTTCCCGAGGGACAGTTCGGTACGCGCTTGCAGGGTGGTAAGGATGCAGCAAGTCCCCGTTACATCCACACGTACCTCCAGCCGAATGTGAAGCACCTGGTTCCGGCAGAGGATTTCCCCGTCTTGACGTACCGCGATGACGATGGCGTGCCGGTGGAGCCCGAGTGGTATGCACCGGTTCTGCCGATGCTGCTTGTCAATGGATCGCGCGGTATTGGCACCGGGTATTCAACCTACATCCCGCCCTGCAATCCCAACGTTCTGAAGACAGCTTTGCTGGGGTGGTTGAATGGAGGTACGCTGGACACTCCTTTGAGTCCATGGTTTGCCGGGTTCAAGGGTAGGATTGATGGTGAGAATGCGACGGGCGTGTACCGCAAGGAGGGTGATGGATTTGTCGTGACCGAGCTTCCGCCGGGAACGTGGACTTCTGATTATCGCGAGTGGCTCGAGAAGGAGGGCGTGGATTATACGGACACGTCGACGGATATGGATGTCATGATCCGTGTCAAGATGCCGGAGGAGGCATTGGTCAAGTCCCTGACGACCAAGATCAAGACGACCAATATGCACGCCTTCAATGCCAAGGGCGTGATTCACAAGTACGAGACGTTGAATGATATTCTCAAGGAGTATGCCGATGTCCGGCTTGCACTCTACGAGACCCGACGACTCCACCAGATTGCCGCCTTGAAGGAGAAGGTTCCGTACCATGAGAACATTGTCAAGTTCATTGTTGCCCAGTGTGACGACAAGCCGCCGCGTCTGCACAAGAAGTCGAGGGCCGAGTGTGATGATCTTCTGGCCAAGCACGCATATGCAAAGGTGTCGGATTCGTATGACTATATCCTGCGCCTCCCAGTGAGCAGCTTTACGGCCGAGGTGACGGCCAAGCACATGAAGGATCTCAAGGAGCTTGCAGATGAGATCAAGCGCCTCGAGGCTACAACGGCCAAGGCACTGTGGCTCCACGATTTACAGTCCATCTAGTAAAGAGGATCATGGACTACAAGTCATTGCTCCAGTCGATGGACTTGAATGCTCGGACCCTGTACCCACGAGCTACTCCTCCACCTTCACTTCCAGTTGAACCTTATTCGCGCCGTCCGGCAGTTCGTGAAGCTATGAGCGGACAGGGCCACCGCACTACAGATGCAGTCAATACAGTCCAGGCTTCGCCGGATACCATGGCAGTAAAGCGCTACGTCATTCTAGACACCTCGTTGCGAGACTGGGTGAAGCAGCCCAATCCGTACAGTAACTTAATCTACAGTTTCGGCAGTCAAACCACACAGGCATCAAACCCACCCGTGTATTCCAACAATCCGTTCGTACCAACCTTTGGCACAGACTCCAATGGTAACGTCAATGTAACACCCGGTATTCCCAATACCAAGGGATGGTACTTGTCGAATGCTTTTTACCCTCCGTACAATTCATCGATTCCCAATGGAACCTTTATCGGGTATGACACTGGCTACCTGATTCAACCGTCGGGAGTTGGATTCGGAAGTTTTTTTACACCCTGCAATGTCCAGTCTCTTCGTCTGATCCGTGCAATCATGCCCCAGCGTCAATTTTTGAATTTACCCATTATCCCGGGAACGTCTAACGGATACTACGACTTGTCTGGCCCAATTCAAAGCACCTTTGCAAACAAGTCCTATTCCACCTTTACAACCTATCCCTATCTCCTGATGAATGTGAATCAGTACTATGGTCAGTATGTGGGTGGCAATGCGCAGATTCAAAAGGCCTTTTCTGTCTTGACGCAAAAGTCACGCACCCAGCAGAATTTCGCGCTTGAAGTCGGTGTTCAGCACTTTGATTACGAGCCGTGGGGAGATGAGGCACTTGTGTTCCAGAGTCCTCTTACACAGATTTCCCAACTCCAGATTTCAATCACCGATCCGTTGGGGGTGCAATTCATTCAGAATGATGGACTGACAATCAGTGTCATGCAAGGCGATGGAACGGATAACTTGTTCTTGAAGTGCTTTACCGGGTCATACCAGTACTTTACCAGCAATGACCTGCGTGTGGGTGACCGTGTCACGTTCGATCCCACTACCCTGTCCAATATCTTGAACTCGCCCATCTTGAGCAGCAAGGGAAAGAAGGATTATGTCAAGGCAATCATTAGCAATACCTTCCCGGTTCTGCAGCTGCTCGACTATGTCCCGGACTCGAACGGTATTTACCAGCCGCGTGGCACGTCCAATGCACGTGTGAATCCATACAACACTTCCTACAATGGATTCTTGATCCCCAATTTGTTTGTATCAAACGCAACGGGTGATGTGACAGTCCTGTATTCCAATGTGGATTCTGCACCTCCTTACAGTGTACTGGACCCTCCGCAAATCGTAGGATCGAACTTGCCATTCTTGAATGTTTCGATCCAGCCGGTCTTTACATTCGAGCTCATGTGTCTGCAACCGGATACAGGTATGCTGAAGGGAGGAAAAATTGTATAGTAACAGTAAATGAGTTCGCTCTCTGATTTCTACACCCAGACAGCCATCAAGAACGCGCCCAAGCACACGGGCAAGCTTCCCTTGAGCGACGAGGAGGCACGCATGCCGGTTCCCAGTGAGAAGCTGTACACGAACGATCCCCATGTCGTTCCGAACACAATTGCCGAGGCGATCCAGTACCGCCACTCGGACACGCCGCTCAACAAGGTCTTTTTCAGTCAGACAAATATCGACAATTTGCAGGACAAGATCCGTAGCACGGTTCTTCTCATGAGCAATGGCGAGTTCTCAATCAGCCCGCAGAATGAGGATGATCTTCGGCTTATCATGCGCTCGTACTACCTGCAGTATGCCGAGAACAACCCCCAGCGTGTTGCCAAGGAACTCGAGGATCTCAATCGCCGCACAATCGACTATGCCAGCAACCGTATCATGGTGGAGATCTATGCCTACAAGCGCTACCGCAAGGATATCCTGGACTTCCCGGAGCCGATTGCCAATCCGATTGATGTGCATATCTACGGAACGCGCACAGGCGAACTCAAGTCGTTCTTTTAAGCGTCTTCAATTTCCAGAACGAAGACAATGGAGTGCCGGTTTGCGGGATTCACGTTTTTGTTCACACACGGTCAGTGGTTTGTTCATGATCCGTACTGGCGCCCAGTTACATGTGTTGAATGGACGGGAACAGAGTTTCGTGCTCCGACACTCTTTGCAGATCCCATGAACCCCAACTATGCCTTTGGATCTCCGGACATGAAGGAGTACTGCGAATCAATTGAAACACCGGAAGAGGTTCCAGAACGCCTGGTATGGATTGGAACGCCTGAATGGTTCTTTGATCGCCCGGTTGTCCTGTCCCAGTGTGCACCACGCACAATCGAATCCTGGAGACGAATGAATGTAAAACGACGCACCTTCCGGTCCAAGCGCGGCAAGGCGTTTACGAAACGGAACTGGAGCTAGATAAAATGCGCATTAATCTGATTGGCAATTTCAATCCCAATACGGGAGTTTCGCAAGACGTGTCGATTCTACATGGGTTGATCGTCCACGTTCTTGGTCCGGAGACACGAGTTCGGCGTGTCCCTCATTTTCATCCTCAATGCCCCCAGGCCGAGATCAATTTCTTCATTGAAGTTGTCAACCCGTGTCTCTTCAACTATGCAGGGTACAATATCTGGATCCCCAATCCGGAATGGACGTACCAGACATGGATTCCGTACCTGCACATGGTCGATGAGGTCTGGGCAAAGACAGAAGAAGGACTTGAACTGTTCAAGGCCGCTGGAGCCAAGCGTGTCCTGAATGTAGGCTGGACATCGATCGATAAGGGATTCGCGCCCAAAGACTGGTCCAAGGCGGTTGTTCCCGTGGGCAAGAACGTGTGGCGCGACCCCAAGCCGATCGTGCAGGCGTACATGCGTCTCAAGAATGACCCGGTGTATTCCCGCTTGCCTGCCCTGACAATTGTGTCCCGCCTCGAAATGCCGGTCATCCCCGAACAGGTGACAGACAAGATCACGCGCATCGAGTTTCTGCCAGAGGACGAGTACAAGAAACTTGTCCAGGAAGCAGGACTGGTGGTTTGCACGTCGGCAGCGGAAGGGTTTGGTCATGCAGTCAATGAGGGCATGTCGACGGGAAGTCTTATGATCCTGTCGCCAATCGCACCGTTCCGTGAACTCACCAAGGAAGCCTTGTGGGTCTCTACAAGCAAGTCCATGAAACACCCTCAATGTCTCGGTACACTTGAAGATGTCGAGATTGACTCGATTGTCGATTCCCTCAAAATGTACTGTGACATGAGCGTTCCGCAGCGCGAGGCACAGTCGCGTCGTATGCGCGAAGCGTACGAGGATCGGCACGAAGCGTTTATTGCTCGCATGACGGGTGAACTCAAGAACCTTGCAAAGATTCTTCCCTACTCGATGGAGGCACGTCTCCCCGAAGAGAGTGACCTTCCGTCCGTGTCGGTAATTACGCTGACCCGTGATCGTCGCGCCTTCATCCCGCTTGCCAAGTACTGCATGGTTGCCCAGACCTACCCGGAGTCCAAGATCGAGTGGGTGATTGTGGACGACGGTAAGGATCAGATCAAGGATTTAGTCTCGGACCTTCCGAATGTTACGTATGTCCTGGTCGACGAGCCCATGACGATTGGTGCCAAGCGCAATCTTGGTATTTCGCGGGCCAAGCACGATGTGTTGATTATGATGGATGATGACGATGTGTACCCGAACAATTCCATCCTGACACGCGTGGCCCACCTGTTCATGGAACCTGCAGCCGGGTGCCTGTTTTCGACAGTGCTGCCGTCCTATGATATTCACGAAACCAAGTCGTTCATGAATGTTCCACCCATCACGCTGCCCATGGCCCAGCGTGTTTCGGAGGCGACGATTTGTTGTACACGAAAGTTCTGGGAAGACAAGCCGTTCCCGGATCAGCAAATTGCAGAAGGAGACGCATTCATTTCCGGTCGGGAACAAATGTGTCGGGAGATTTCCCCCCAGGATGTGATTGTGAGTTTGACGCATCGTAAGACCACGTCGTCACGCAAGGCGCCGGCGGGTGAACCGAATGGATGTCATTATGGATTTTCAGATGATTTGTTTACACTGGTGTCCGAGATCGCTGCTCGACTTACATGAACGGCCAGTGCTTGCGGCTGCGGCGCGAGCGACGGCGGCCGCCCTCCATGCCACCCGCAGAGGCCGGGGACAGCGGCTGCGTGGCGCCCGAACCGCCGCCAGACATCACGTGGGCCTTCTTGGCGCGCAGGGTGAGGGCGCGCTTGCTGCCCGACGTCTTCAGGCCGGCCTTCTTCAGCGCACGCTTAAGCGTCTTGGCGGTAACTCCGTTCTTGCGACGACCGGCAGTGGCGGGCTTGTTCATCATAGGCTCCATTTGTTTACTTAAACGCGAAGAAAACTTTTGAAACTCAAGCTGAACAAGAAACGCAGCTCGAAGGCTCGACAGTAAATTGCTGGGCCTTGGCGGCTGCCTTGGTTCGCAAATAATAACACCCCGTCTTGAGTCCCTTTTTCCATGCATAAAAGTGCATGCTCGATACCTTGGAGGGGGTGGGCTCGGCGAGGAATAAATTGAGAGACTGGGACTGGCAAATAAACGGTGCACGGTCGCGAGCCATATTAATCAAGGTCTTCATCGGGATCTCCCACACTGTCTTGTAGAGCTCGCGGACCTCGGCGGGGATGGCGGCAATCGACTGGATCGAGCCGTTATTGGCAATGATATCTGTCCGGACATCCGACGTCCACAGTCCAAGCCTGACTAGATCTTCCACCAGGTACTTGTTGACAACCATAAACTCTCCGGCAAGCACGCGGCGAGAATACAGGTTGGACGTGAAGGGCTCGAAACACTCATTGTTGCCCAGAATCTGTGATGTGGACGCGGTGGGCATTGGCGCAATCAATAGAGAGTTCCGCATGCCCCCCGAACACAACCTGTGCAGCATGTTCCAGTTCAAATAAGGAGTATGGGTCGGCTTCTCACCCCATAGATCAAACTGCATCTTCCCCTCACTCATTGGCGAGTGCTTGAACGTCTCATGGGCTAGGTCGGAATTAATACCGAGTCCACGCCAATTGTCAGCCGATGCACCTAGCATGCTCGTGGTTGCAGCAGCATAGTAAATGTTCTCAAAGATCTCGCGATTCAGATCGGCAGCCTTTACCGAGTCCCAGGGAATACGGAGGATGGCAAAGACGTCGGCAAGGCCTTGGACTCCGATTCCGATGGGACGGTGGCGGAGATTGGAGGTCTTGCACTTCTCCGTCGGATAATAGGTCTTATCAATGACAACATCCAAGTTGCGAGCCAAGATGGTCGTATACTTGCGAAGCAGTTCAAAGTTGAACCGATACTCTCCGTCGTGGGCATAGCTCCGGTAGACAAACTTGGGGAGAGCCAGAGACCCGAGGTTGCAGACCGCCGTCTCGTCGGGCGAGGTGTACTCGATGATTTCGGTGCATAAATTTGAGGACTTGATGGTTCCAAGGTGCTGCTGGTTAGACTTGGCATTACACGCGTCCTTGTACAGCAAATACGGACCGCCTGTCTGAATCTGCGCATCTACAATCATCTGCCAAAGTTTCTTGGCAGGCATCTCCTTCATGGCGAGGTTCTTGCGCTCGTATCCACAGTAAAGCTCATTGAACTCGTCACCCCAACAGTCGGCAAGCCCGGGGCACTGGTCGGGACTGAAGAGCGACCAGTGTCCGTCCTGCTCGACGCGCTGCATAAACAAATCGGGAATCCAGAGACCATAAAAGAGATCACGAGCACGCTCATCGTCATTGCCCGTATTGAGCTTGAGACGAAGGAACTCCTCAATATCTGCATGCCAAGGCTCCAAGTAGATAGCGAAAGACCCATTACGCTTGCCTCCTTGATTGACGTACTTTGCCGTGTCATTAAACACCTTCAGCATCGGGGTCAGTCCAGTAGACTTGCCGTTGGTGCCCTTGATGGCCGAATCTCGAGCCCGGATATTGTGGACCGATAAGCCAACACCGCCCGCCCACTTGGAAATCTGGGCACACTCGCCGAGCGTATCGTAAATTCCCTTGATGCTGTCCTCCTGCATGTGGACCAGAAAGCACGAGGACAACTGGGCATGGTTCGTCCCCGAGTTGAAGAGGGTGGGCGTAGCGTGAATGAAAAACCCCTGCGACAAGGCATCGTAAGTTTCCTGGACACGGGGAAAGTCATTGCCATGAAGCTGAATTGCCACCCGCATCCACATGTGCTGCGGCCGCTCACCCGGGAGCATGTACCCCCGTTGAAGTGTCTTGAACCCGAAGTAGTCAAACATGAAATCCCGCTCCCACGAAATCATGGATGTGTACGTCATCCAATGCGTCTGCACGATATCGCGATACTCATCCGAGAAGACGGAGTGGCGTACAATGTGATACATCGTATCCGCATTCATCTTCTGGTGGTTATCCACCAGAATCCGGGCCGCCAGCTTACCATAATTCGGGTGGTGACGAGCCTGCATCATGGCACACGTCTCGGCGGCAAACTCGTCGAGTTCCGACGTCTTAATGCCGTCTTGAATCTGGTTGCACACCTTCTGCGCGACCAAGTCGGGATTGACGTGATCAAGACCCTCTGCGAGCTTTTGAATGCGTGTTAGTACCTCGTTGAATGAAACAGGAACCTTTGAGCCATCACGCTTTGTTACGTAAATGTGATCAGACGGCATTATAAGATCCATGTTCCCTATATGTAAACAAGATTAGGATTTACACCTTTTTATCAATCATCTGGTAATGCCAACAACAGTTGTTACAATGTTCTTTGCTCTTCGCGACTTTCCAGACGCAACACCATCGGTGCGTCCAACCGAGTTTTATCTGGACAAGGGTCGGGCGACATTGGCACTACCGTACCCCATGGTGATTTTCTGCGATGAAAACACCAAGCCATTGATCGAGCCATTGCGTCCTGCGGGACTCGATACAACCTATGTGGTCAGGAAACTCACAGACTATGAATTCTTTCAGACACTGTGGCCTGTGATTCGAAAGAACCGAGAGACCATGGAAAGTCCGGATCCTCGGAATACCTCATCCTATTTCCTACTGTGTGTCTTCAAGTTTATCGCCATGAAGATCGCCAAGGACGTATCACCTGCAGATACATATGCATGGATCGATTTCGGCGGCAGTCATGTGCTGCGAGACTTTGATGGAGCTGCACGACGCATGCTGGACCGTCCTCGACCCAAGTTTGCGTGCTGCTTAATCCGCTATCGGTCTGAACATGAAATGTATCCAATCAAGGAGAAGTGGGGACTTGCCGGAGAGTGTGGCATTGGCGGCACGGCATTTACAATTGAATCCGACTATGTGGAGAAGGTCTGCTTCCACATCATGTCTCTGCTGTATAAGCATGTTGCAATCGGTGTTGGTCATTCAGATGAGCAATTGATCACATATCTATGGCGCGAACAGCCTGATTTGTTTTCCCTCTACTACGGAGACTACCAATCGATCCTCACCAACTATCACGAAACCGTAACGGATCATATTTCCGTTTGGAACAATATCATTCACATTGCAAGTGCGAATGGGGACCATACCCTTGCGTCTCACATTGTCTCCACTCTGACGGACAAGTTCATTGATTCCAGTTCGTGAAGGAAGAGCGTCATTGCATAGGGCATCCGGATCTTCTCCCTGCTTGTGTCGAGTACTCCCCTTTCAGCATCAAAGAGCATCTCTACCCCATCGGATCGATCCATCAAGCTTTCGTGGGTAAATTTGGCCATGCCGTGCGTGATCAGGGCATCACGCTCCATCTCACCAATACGCAATCCACCTCCATCGCCGCGACCCTCCACGGGCTGGCGCGTCAGTAACTTCTTGGGACCCGTTGATCGGTAATTGATCTTGTCTTCGACCATGTGCTTCATGCGCTGGTAATAAGTGGGTCCCATAAAAATCTCGGCTTCCATCATTTCACCCGTGTATCCATTGTACAAGATTTCAGAACCATACGGTTCGAATCCTTGTTCACGCAGCGTATGATGAAGGAGCTGCACTCGGTTCTTGGTTGTAAAGGGCGTTCCATCCACAAAGGCACCCAAGTGAGGCGCCAATTTACTCGATGCACTCTCGATCCACTGACCAATGGTCATGCGCGTCGGCAAGGCGTGGGGGTTGAAGATCAAGTCCGGGCGCACACCCTTGGATGTGAAGGGCATATCCTCCTCCTCGAGAATCAGGCCACATGTACCCTTTTGCGAATGACGACTTCCGAGCTTGTCTCCCAGCACCGGGTAACGCTCCTCCACAATCCGGATCTTGATACCCTTGAGTCCATCGCGTGTTGCATATTGATAGACGCCATCGATCCGGCCACGCTGCCCCTTCTTGGGAAGATGAGAGCTGTCCACATACGACTTGACAGTTCCATCTGGATTACGGATCGGCGTTCGCATTCCGACTAGCACAGTTTGTTCCGTCACCATTGTTCCAACCTTGATTACACCTTCGCCATCCAGTGCAGAGTAATCAGCCTCTTTGCGTTTAATATCCGGGTCTGTTGTGACGTTCGAGATTTCTACATGAGTCTGGGTTGCCGGATCAAGCATCTCTTCTGCAAAGTCGTATGAATGGATGTAGAGGGATTGGAACATACCCCTGCGCATCGAAGTTGCATTCAGCATCACGGAATCTTCCTGATTGTACCCACCATAGGTCGTAATGGCTACCAACACATTTTCGCCATACGGCATGCATCCTCCACGACCCATCATCTCATTGTACATCCACGTTTGTGTCAGCGGCTTTTGCGGGTTGCACAGCATCACGGCAATGGTGTCGAAACGCTTCCGGTAATTCGTGTGGTACCACGCACACGTCTGTTTAGTCTGTGCGATTGCAAAGGCGTTACGGGTTCCCGGATTGTGGTCCGAAAAGGGGATCAAGCACGTCAGAGCGCTCAATGAAAAGGATGTATGAAGTTCCGAGCGCAATTGAGGGTGGAGTGCAAAGGACAGGCGCAACGTGTCTGTTTCCAGAGCATCAATGTAATCAATGTATCGCAGAAACTCCTCCCATGTCTTACAGGCCATCAGGTCCTGTTGCGTGACGCCTTCGCGGTACACGGGCCGGATAGGGCGCCCAGAGTCACATGTGATTGTAAATACGTTCAGAACACGATTCCATCCCAGAGATACCGAGTAATCAATCCGCCCTTCCCGCCGCGCGTTAAGCAAGGACGCATACAGCTCTTCTGTCTTCAAAGACGCACACACCAATTCAGAATTTACAAACACGGGCGTCCACACCGGATTCCAAAGAGATGGAGAAAGATCAGTTAACGGAATGCAGTTTTGTTTAAGGAGTTCCTTGACCTTTGCAGACGGTGTGGCAGTTGAGATCCGAGCAAAGAGAGCCAGTGACTTGACGTACCCGATGTTACGTCCGTCCGGGGAATCGACTGGACACAATAAGCCCATCTGGCTTGCGTGGAACCGACGCGGTTCCTTCTTGTTGGAGGTACGATCCATGTTCAGGTTCGTGCGACGCAAGTGAGATACCGTTCCTGCATACGACATGCGGCTCAATTCCTGGGCAATGCCGTCTTCACCTCCCCATGCGCCCTTGAACGATTTCAGAAACTCATTCATCATGCGGTACTTTTTCCAGTACTTGTTCACCGTTTCCGGTTGAAACACATTTGCAAGATTGTTACCCTCGAATGTCTTGCGCTCGAACTGGTTGACCTGCTTATCGAGATCCAGGAGCATGCCACGAGCAACTTCGCGGTAAATACGACGGAACTCGGTAAAAAACAAATCACCGGATGTCTCGAGACGCTTGTACGAAAAGCTATCGCGATCACTGGGCGGTTCAAGACCAAGTGCCTGGTCCATCGCCATCTTGAGCATCTTTGCAAGATGGTATCCCTTGACACGCAAATCATCGTCCAAATGAGGGAACATGAGTTCGTGGATGCACCGGACAACTTCCGACTTGCTCTTTGTCCTTGTTTCACGTGCTAAAAGGTCCATGTCCGTGAGTTCATTGGTTTGCAGGTACTTTTCGTGGCTCAATACGAGTTGAGTGAAGAGGTGGGAATATGCGCTTCGGTTCGACCCGGGCACCCCGAGCATTGCGCTTTCATAAATGCTCTTATCGGTCGAAAGACCCAGAGCGCGAAATACGCTAAATAGCGGAATCGCATTGCGGAATCCGGGCATGGTGATGGTAGACAGACGCTTGTCCTGACCCAGGTTTGGATCCGTTTCATTCACAGTCGGTTCAGACGGAACGACAAGAAAGTGTGTAAAGGGTCCACGACTTCCATTCTCGGAAATTGATCGAATAGCAGCATAGTACTCGCGATCATCCGAGTATGCCGTATCCTCTAGACCCTCCTTGCGCTTTTGAACACCGGCGTAGAACATATTGTTGCCCAGTGTTTCCTGTGTCAGCAGCACCTTTTCAGCACCGTCAATCACAAAATAACCACCCAGCTCGTACTTGCATTCGCCGTACTGATATCCGTCAAGGCCTGTAAGGTAGCAGTACTGGCTCCGGAGCATGAGTGGGATCCGACCAATTTCAATGTCCTTGAATGTCACGGTCTTTGCACTTGGCATAACGTACTCAACTTCAATGTCGGCAATCAGGGTGAGCTCATAGGTTGTATTGTCGAGGCGACACGCGTGGGGGACAATTGCAGTTCCGTCCTCATTTGTCGGAGGGAGCCACTTGACGGTCCCCTCCTTACCGCCAATAAAGACGCGAATATACCGCCCGTTGGGTAGTTCTAGCTCATGGGGGTTTGAGGCCCGAATAAAATCCGGAATCCGAGTGCCGACCATTGCATCGAAGGAATCGAGATGGTGTTGGACAAGTGGAACTGTTTTGAAAAAGGTTCGCAGCGCATGCACAGGAAGTTCCATTGTGTATGGAAGGCATTTTCTCGTGTCACACCAAACTCGGCTAATGTGGAGCGAAACACGTCGGCCCTTGTTTTTGGAGGATGTGATTGGACACACAGAGGTCAAGACACGGCTAACAAGTTACCTCCAAACCAAGCCGTACAAGTCTGTGTTTCTTTTGCATGGTCCCCCGGGAATCGGAAAGACGACACTTGCCCTGGCATCCATTCGCTCCTGCGGAATGGAACCGATCGAAATTAACGCAACGCAAACGATGCGTAGTCACGAAGATGTTGCGAAACTCGTCGCCAGTTACCGGAGTGGAAGGTCGATTTCATCCATGATTCGTGGCGACTCCAAAGCATCGTGTCTAGTTCTAGACGAAATCGATGGCTCGGACTCTCATGCCCAGCGAAAGTTAGTTGAATGGATTGATGGGGAACGGACATTGCCAATCCTCTTTACGTGCAACGAGGTTCCCCGTGTGTTTAAAAACTGCAAATCGATCGAGATTGTTCGGTGTCATCCTCCGAAAATAGCGGAAATCGAGCAGCTGTTGCATCGAGATGTCAAGAGTCTTGCGCGGGAATGTCAACACGATGTTCGCCGCATCCTGCATCGTCTTCAGTATGGAGTATCGGATACATTACCAGATCCCATTTTGCTCACCAAGTACACTCCACATGTTGCAGATATCATGAAACAGAAAATGTGGATTTCCACAGATCCCATTGTGACTGCGGCAAGGACCACCGCGAACGAAACACCTGCTTCCCGTTAACATCATTCACAACCTTGGACATGAACATTGCCGGATCCTTCAAGATCTGGGACTTGTCCACCGTGTTCTGGGGATGGCCCATGACAACAATTGTTTCTTCTGAATTGACCTGCACCATCTTTGCAGTCCATTCACGAGTGAAGGACAGCTCTTCGGCCATGGTCTTTTTGGGATCAAACCTGTTCTTATCAAAGTACCGCCTGCGGATCGTGTAAGTTGCAGCCGTACCGTGATTATCGTGAAAGGGTCCAGAGGTTAACAGGACATTCTCACGCGTCAGAAAAAGGTACATTTTGGACGACGCGGCAATGTCTGCATCTGGAGTTGCCTTTAGGGCCTTTACACCCGATGAAATCCGGGTTGGAGGATAATAATCATCGTCGTCCCAAAACACCAGATACTCCCACTCGTGTTCCAGCGCCATGGCGATGCACCGGTTCCGCATTTCACCAATTGGCTTGTTCTCGATGCGCGCATACACTGCATGAGGTGGGAGCAGTGAACGATTCCATGCTTGGTCATCTGAATCGGATGCATCCAAGACAATCCACACAGTTGGCTGAAGATCCTGGCGATTCATGCACGACAGTGAAAAATCCTGCGTCCATCTACGGTTGCGTGTCGGTATGCAAACGCACACGCTCATTATTCAGTCTCACCGGAACTCCGTATATCATTTCTGCACACCGGGCACCGGGGGCTCGTCGTGAACCACTGCCGAATACACCGATCATGAAACACGTGGCTACAGTGACGAAGCTTGGAACAGTCCTCGAGCATATCCTCCTGGCAAATTGTGCACAAGTCAGCACTCGATGTCTCAACCTGGACCAGCGAGTTCTCGATGACATCGTCCGACGGGACAATCGGAACATCCTCCATCTCTGCACCCGTACCTGCAAGATCGAAAGGAATGGTAAAGAAAAAGTTGGTTGCATTCGGATTCAGCGTTGAGGTTGCTGGGGCAGGCGGGATGATTGCCAATAGGCGAATCAGATCGAGCATCGCAGACGATGACCGCATGTGGTTGGCCAGCACACGGGCGCGCAGGGCATCTGGCAAAAAACGGGTCTGCTGGACAATATCGATATCAGACTGGATCAACTCACGCATTACGGCAAATGCAGAATCGGCAAAGTGGTCACTGCGATAATGAGCTGGCATTAGGTTATGTAACCTAACGGTTCTTAAGCCCTTTTCCAAAATGAGTCTAGGGTGCTCTGATTTGTGTGAGATGGAGACCCAAGGAACATCATTGAATCGAGCTGTTTTTCCTTGTATTGAAGTGTTGCAAGTGTTGCCTGTTCTTCATCTCCCGCAAACTTTCGGAGTTGGTTCGTGTAAATGTCCTTGTATGACGGCCGCGGCTCCACATACCCTTCAAGGCGTTCAATACAGAGCGCAAACAGCTGCGCGACTGGGTTTTGGATTTGGTTGGTAATGTAGAATTTTGCATCGTGTTCCAGTCCGTTATGTCGGACGTAATCGGCATGTTCAATGCGCTCACCTTGCATTGTGGCTCGAGGATTTACAATGTAAATGTACGGAACACGATCGCCTACCTTGGGTGCAGTTCCGGGGTCTCGTTCGGCCATACGATCAGCCAGAACACGATGAGCGATCTGCTTGGGATTCTTGTAGTCATCGCGCAACGACTTGGAAATGATGAACTTCTCGAGCGGCTCCTTGCCCTTTAGCACCCGCTGGATCTTGGTATGAACAAAGTCTTGTGCCGTTCGTACATTCTGCGTATCTAGCAGAATATCGAGAGCACCACCAAAGATATCCTTCACAATCGGTGCATTGTCACGACGTTTCAATACAATGCCCATGGACATGCGTTTCCCCTTGGCTGGGTTAGGATCCTCTTCATACTTGATTCCGACATACCGCTTCCGGCAGAAGAGAATGAAGGGTGAGAAGGTCTTTTCATAGGCGATCTTGTAGGGCTTGCGCATCTGGGATGTGATACTCTTTCCGCATGCAATACCCATCTTGATGGATTCCTCGAGGCTCTTGGTTGGGAACTTGATGAAGATGGAATCCGTATCACCGTAGACCACCTGGCCCCCAAACTCGGATTCGGCAACCTGCTTTGCGAAATAAAGGGCATTGCGACCTGCGGCTGTTGTACATGCAGCGACACACAATTTCCGGATGGGCGACGTCTTGGAGCCCGTCTGGCCGTACATGGAGTTCGCAACCACCTTGTAGGCCAACTGCAAGCCATTAAAGACTGCGCGCTGGGCCTCGTCATATTGTTGATCTTCCATCTTGGTCTTGTACTCCTTTCGCTTGGACAGGAGAGTTGCCAAGGTTTGCGGCAAGATACCTTCTGTCATTGGCTTCTCCTTTTGATGCTGAACGAATGTGCACAACGTTTCGGAGACAAAGACATCGTCATTCTTGGTGTCGTACTTGATGGTGTCCAGCACATAGCCTCTGGCCTTGAGAGCTTCAACGTCCTCGTCGCTCAACCCGTCGATCGTAACACGTCCATCGGCTGTGCGCGTTGTTTCCTGGACCAGCGTATCCGGAGACAAGTTGTAGGCGATCATGTTCGTTGGATAGAGTGAGTTGAAATCCAAGACCGAGACTGGCTGGTCAAGGTACATGCCGATCTTGGGACTGATCACAACTGCACCCTCATATCCCTGGTCGTCATCGACAGATGCCTGGGTCCGGATAATTTGATTGCGTTGAGAGGCGAAATACAGGATTGCCGAGTAAATCTTGATGCCTTGGCCACGCGCCAAGACATACTGCATCGGGACCTTGCAGACATCGGCCATACCACGCGCATTGACAATGGTATCAAGGCGCTGCATCAGGTTCAAGACCAGATCACAATCCTGGATACAGTAGCGTGCAATCCGGGCACGGTCTGCGGGTGAGCCACGATGAAGACGGAACAAGTCGTGCGGCTCCACGTCATCCTTTGAAAATGTCCATTCCAAATGCTTCATGTCTGTCGGGCTCAAATCGTCAAACAGTTCATGGACATACTCGATCGAGAAGGAGTTTGGTGTCAAGCCCGTCACCATGAACTTTTCACCGTCGCGATAGTGGTCTGACGTATTGCCCACAACATCGAACCGGACATAGGTGCCCACGAACATGCCACGTGTACTCTTGGTCTTGATGACAATCTCATCCTCCTTGACCGTCCACGAAACCACCTTGTCCCGCAGGAACACAGAGGCGACAGAATCGAGCTTGTACGATTCCAAGTTGTGCTCGCGACGCATGTTCAGGAGGAGATCGATACCTAGCCGACCCCGGATTGCAAGGGGACGCAGGTCGTACTTACCCGACGCCAGCTCGAACTTCTTTTCATCCGTGAACTTATTCACAAATCGCGGGGGCTCACCTTGCCGCGCTGCATTCTTCTTGGCAAAGGGTGCACGGCTCAAGTTCATGATTGAATCGTCGTAGGGACTGAAGAGCCCGAGTGCGCGACACCGGTCCTCGATATAGGCATCGTCAAACCCAAAGGTATTGTACCCGCACATAATGTCCGGATTTTGATCGAGGATACAGTTGCGGAAGGCCAAGAGCATATCCTCCTCCGTCTTGCAGCCCATGAAGGTAGTGTCTGGCTCATCCGATGGATCCACCTTGCCATACACAAAGACATAGCGGTGAATCGGCTTCATCAGATCGTTCGACCATCGGAACGACACGCCAATCTGTACGATTGGATCGACCCTTGCCATGGGAAAGCGTGATCCCTCGAGCGGACACATTTCCAAATCATATGATGCCACCTTGAGTGGGATTCCGGATGTCGATGGCTCCAATGTCGCATAGTGACACGTGTACATTTCATCCACATCATACTGCGGCTCATCGTCCTTTTCCGGGATATCAATTTGGACTCCTGCAAACTTGAACGGAGACCCAGGACCCAGATGACGCTCGTGGAAGAGACGAAGGAACGGATGAAGATTGCTCTCATATAGAGTTCGACCCTCGGCCTCGAGCTTGCGGATCCGATCATGGAACTGACTCTGGTTCTGACACGTCACTTTCCACACTTCGATCTGCGCCTCCTTGAACCCTGCCATGACATCATACTTTTTCACACGCTGTCCGCTCTCGACAAACTTGTCACCGCCCACGTAAAACATCGGCTTGAATCCAGTGACACGGACACAAGCAACTTTTCCTGCCTGGGTGCGGCCATATACATCGACAACGTACTGTTGCCTGACATCGTGTTCGTGCCAATCACACGGTTGGAGCTCCATTATTCTTTCGTTGGTTACGAGTCTTAAGGTCCGTTTTCCATGATAAAATCTGGATTCAAGACAATGGACTGGTTCTTTGCAAATACTCGTACAAACGTGGACACAGACCACAACAATGCTCGAGCCTACAAGGATGCTACATCTTCGGCTTGGCAAATGACAGGTCAGACAGATTCGGGTTGCTCGGAAACACTGAACCCTGCTGCAGCCATGGCGGACCAGCCTGGCTTTATCCCGACAGCAGGATTCGGCCTTGCCGGCGGGTGCAAGGTGGATGAGAACACGGAACTCAAGTGGGGCAATCCGGATGCATGGCGCGTCAAGGGGCACAAGCAGCTTTGGGCGCGTCCGTTCAGCACGACGCCGTATACGGGTGGAGGTGACCCCAGTGCCGTGGACAATGAGTCCAAGCTCATTCACTCCGAGCTCCAGCGTCACCCCAAGGATATTTCGACTGTCATGGACAAGTTCATTCCGAACTATTACCAGCCTCTCATTCCGACCAAGGAGGCTGATTACAAGAACGTGAATATCTGGGTTGAGGCGGATGGGTGGACACGTGGCGGCGACGCGACTCGACTCGTCATGCAAAAGGTTCAGCCCAACACTGCGTCACCGCCTCCTTCGGCTTTTCCAGCGTAACCTGTAATGAAGATCGTATTCTTTGCAACACGTATGCCCGACTTGTGTGGGGCCTTTTTACATGACATTGACCTCGGGATTGAACTCCAATCACGTGGTCATTCGGTCGTTTGGATGACACTGGACAAGCCTCCGCAAGGTGTGCAGGGTGGCACGTATCGTGGCTTTCGCTTCATGCACTTCACTGCCGGGTTCAATTACCTGAATGAAAGCCAAGTCTGGATTTGCCCTCACGCCCCCGCCCTCCCAGGCGTGCGTCGTGTGAATTCACGTGGATTTGATCGGCCTATTATTGCCACGTGTCACTTTGATGGACGGTACCAGGCCATTACGACCAATATGAGCACGGGTTGGAAGGAGATGCTTCTCTTCATCAACAAGACGATGGAAGCCAGTTATCGTAAGAATATCGTTCCCTTTCCTCCCCAGATTGTGCGCACGGATGTGATTCGCCCCATCCTGCACGAGTCCAAGATCAAGATGGACCAACTGCCAGATGGCGACTGCATTACTCTGGTCAATGCCAACAACAACAAGGGCGTTGTGCAGTTTTACGAAATGGCCAGGAAGATGCCGACGCGCAAGTTCCTCGCTGTCATTCCGTATTACGGAGAACTCCGCCCGCCGCCGTCACCTCCAAACATTGAATGGATTGGATTCCAAGACGATGTTCGTGTGTTGTTGAAGCGAACCCGGATTCTGGTCATGCCAAGTTATTACGAGAGTTTCGGGCGTATTGCCGTAGAGGCCATGTACAATGGAATTCCCGTTCTGTATTCCAAGCCGGTTGTGAATCCGAATGCCGGTGGGAGCACAGAGGGAATGGAAGAGTGGATCACACCGGCCGGTATTCCGTGTGAGCGTGAAGCCATTGATGAGTGGGTGGACGCCATCGCCTCCCTGGATGATCCTGAAGCATACCAAACACGCCGCGATCAGTCGATCCAACACATCCGGAATCTGGACCTCTTTACGGAAGCGTCAAAGATTGCACAGAAGGTTGAACAGTTTGTAATGGAGAATCCTGTTGCGGTTCAGCCACAGATGGTTGTTCAGAAGGAGCAGGCACGGATGGATGCGACTGCAGCGCCTTCATTGCGGCCTCCTCAACCGACGGGGCGCGTTGGACTTGTGGGTGGTAGGCTGAAATTACGGTAAGCCTCGACATCAAATCCCGCCCTTGGCGACAGCGCTCCTCCTGCTCTTCATCCATATGCGACTTACGAATCACAGACTTGATGAACTTTTCGCCGGATACCTTGGGCTTTTGCATAAGGGAATCAACAGCCGCAATCACAGAGCCGTGCGTTTCAAGGGCTTTTTGGGCATCTTCTAGGGAACAACAGGCAAGATCAGCAACTGTCTCTGCCATTTTTTAGTAGTCTAGATACAATACGATGCGTTTTATCGAGGATCTTTGCCCGCCTGCGTTGCTGTACCTGATTTTCTTGGTCGTGAGTCTCGGACTTGATTTGTCACTCGGCATGTGGTACACTGCGGCAATCAAGACTGTCGTGGGCATTGCATTCGTCTATCTCCTCGATCTTTTCTGCGGAATCGGCTTGAGCCCGGTGTCTTGGTTCCTGGTTGCGGCCCCGTTCCTGATTACAGCACTTGCCACTGCCGTGTCGATCGGAGTTGGATTTGACGATTCTGTGCAGGTTGCGCAAGTCAAGGAACAATTTGGCGGAACGGGTGGACTGCCGGGCAAGAAGGACCCGAACCCGGCTGTGCCTGGAATCGATCCGCCGGCCGACTCCAATGCGATTGAAACCGTTTTAACCCTCGGTATCTAAAGTTGTAAATGTACTTTCTCGCAGAGGGAAGTGCGTCGAGCCTACACCCCATGATGTCTACGCTGCCCAAACATGTGGATGGACGTACAACTCTCTTGTTCCCGGAACGCGGAATCGCCAAGTGGTTTTACGAGTCTGGAATTGCCGAGAAGAATGTTATTGAGTGGGCGGGTCGTACCTTTGGACACCCGGACAAGATCTTTTTGGATATTGGCGCCCATGTTGGAACCTATGCATGGTCAATCGCTCCCAAGTTCAAGCACACATATGCGTTTGAATGCAATCCCAAAGTGTTTTGTTACCTGGCTGCAAACATTGCGTTGCATGACCTGACGGATACAATCACCCCTATTCACGTGGGTCTCGGGGACAAGCCCGGGCGCCTGCCACTCATTGTCCGCTCCGAAGATGGAGGAGGCAATGGTGTCAAGAAATTGACGGATGGAGATGTCGGTGGCAAGGAGGTGGAGATCCGGACACTGGATTCATACGGCTTGATCAATATCGGATTCATCAAGATCGATGTCGAAGGATTTGAAAAGGAGGTGTTGTTGGGTGCACGTGAAACACTCAAGGCATCCGGGTACCCTCCGATTCTTTTTGAGAGCTGGGGTCAGTGGAAGGAAAAGGAGGGGGTTCCAGCCATGCAGATCCGTACTGACTTATTTGAGACCTTTATCGAATTGGGTTATCGACTCGAACCGGTGGACGGCGCTCAAGACACTTTCCTAGCCACGTACTCCATTTCAGCTTCAATCTCGGACTAGAAAACTTTGCATTCCATTCGTCAATTGAATATGACGAACCCATACTCACATTACACCGTCCACAAATCGGAAGGAGGTTCTCGATTGTCGTCTTGCCTCCCTTGGATTCGGGGATATTATGACCTGCTTGAAAATCAAACACACTTATTTCGTTCATACACCACTTGACCTTGCATTTGGATGAAAACCTCTGCCCTACGTGCACAAGCCATACCTGTTCTCGTAAGGCCTTTGGGATCTTTTGCTTTGTAGACATTTGTATATCACGGATAATAGTGCTTAAATCCTCCAGGACGCAAAAACGGAATTCGCCGTTTGTTTGCGACAGTCGGGTATCCAAAAATGTCCATCGTTATTTCCAACTCTATCCGTCACACGCTCCAGAAGATGAACGAGTCCCCTATCACGCAGATCACCGATGTCAACTCCGAGGGCTATCGGATTGTGACTCTTACATGGCCCGAGAATACCAACAAGATCTTCAAGTTTGAGATCTATCACGAAGAGGGATGTACGCTGGCATGCATTCTCGAGCGCGAGGTTGTCACATACGGATGGGGTGAGACCTTCATGACACACTTGTATGCAACGGTCGATCTATACGATAAGATGCCCCAGCTCGAGGACGTTTACGAACAACCCGTGGCGTAAAATTTACACATACGCGTTCCACTGATTCACTTGGAAGGGTGTAGGGTGACCTGTCAGCGGGGGCGACACGACAGGAGGCGGCGGCATGCTATTCGTGCGCTGGGCATAGGACGAATCCTCTGTAGCAATCGTACGCGACGTCTTCTCGATATCACCGCCATAGTAGTCGATATTCTCAAATTTTTCCTTGTTGAAAAAGACCATTGACACGGCAATGGCTGCAAGTGCTAACAGTAGAACAACCTGATGCTTCATTACTTTAGATTGCGCAAAAAGTTACGCAAGTTCGTCAAGATCGAGTCCGAGTGCGATGCGGGGTACGTGGTAAAGTGATCACTCATCATCAACCAGTAATTGACTTCCCATGTCAACTTGGGGGAGTGTTCCCGTACAAGTTCACCCTGTCTCTTGGCTGCCGGACGGAAAACGTGTCGAGGTCCAATCAAGAGCGACCCCAAAAACACCCAGTGCGCGACTTCCCATACTGTATAGGCCCAAGTTGATCTTGCAGGCCATTGGGATTCGTCGTTCATAGGCCAATGCCCGGCTGCCAAGATCGTATCAGGGACTTTATAGGAAAAGGCGATTTCACGCAGTGCATTTCCAGCTTCTTCATTGTCCTTGATCATGTGAAAAATACCAAAATCAATCCAGGCAACAAAGGGTGTAGGGCACGTTTCTGCTGCTTTCGCGAGTAGATGGAGCTTGGACAGCTGCATGGAAAAGTATTCATCCGTGTCCTTGACTTGATCGCGGTAACACGGAAGGTCTCGACCCCGGATCACGTCCAGTGTAACGTATTCTGGAATTTGCACATTTCTGAACTTTTTAACAAGAATCTCTCCCTGGACACGGAACGCCACGTCCAGGTAGAGCCATATGGGAATTCCTGTACTTGCAAGGCGCTCAAAATGCGCAAAGTACGTTTGAACATCGCGATAGACTTTTTCGTGTCCGGGCGAATAAAAGGCCGTGACAAAGGTTGTCATTATCTAGTCAAAAACGAACTGTCTAGATTCTTGCAGGAGTAACAAGCAATGGAGACTGCACTCGTTACACTTCAAACGATCCTGGGCCGCAGGAAGCTCGATACGACAGTTGAGCGCGTTACGACCGACGACCTCGATGCCGCTAATCTGTATACACTCGGTAAGCGTCTGGTGATCTTTAGTCAGAAGGAGAAGATCATTGCAAACGATATTGGAAAGTACCTCAAGTACGCGGGGGATAACGGATACACGGAGGGAACCATCGTCGTGACCCTCTCCAAGCCGTCAGAGAATGTGCTTCTGGCAATGAAGTCACATGCCAAGAACAATGTTCAGTTCTTTACGATGCAGGAGCTGCAGATCGACATTACGCTTCACCGTAGTCATATGCCGCATCGCATTTGTACGCAAGAGGAGGTGGCAAAGCTCTTGGAGAAGAGAAAGATCGTCAACCCGGAGCAGCTGCCCAAGATTGATTCACAAGATATCCAGGCTCGTCTGATTGGCGCTGTTCCAGGTGATGTTGTACATGTTACACGTCATTCAGAGACTACGGGACAGGCTGATATGTGGCGTCTGTGTGTTACAGATGCCTACGCAAATGTTGAGACTAAACAATGAGCCTTGAAGAGTTAAAGGCACGCTACGAGACACTGAAGACGCAAACAATTGCCGAAACGGATCCGGCCAAGCGCCAGGCCAATCTTGATCAACTTATGGCATTGCAGCATCAGATTGCCGAAAAGCTCCACGATCAGCTTGGCTCAAATGGCGTCTCCGAAAAGGTCGATCTGCTCTTGAAGGAACTTGCGACAATCCAGTACCAGTACAATCAAATGCTTCAAAGTACAGACAAGATGGAAACGCTACGCCGATTTCACGAACAGCAGGTGGTTCCGGAACGCGTATACTTTTTGGCTTTTGGTGTCTTGTGCTTGCTCTTGGTCGGAGTTATGTTGCGGTGAGCGACGGCCGCAACACGATTACTAACAAAAAGAGCGCAATCACACAACCAACCTTGAATACGATCGACGTCCACGACACGCTGGTATCCACAAGAGTAGACTGCTGTTTGGCAACGACTTCCTGATCCTTGAGCTCCGGATAGACGCCTTGAAGTTTCTGGGAAGCTTCATGAAGGGATACGATGGATTGATTTTCACCCTGGTACTGGCTCAAGAAGGACTGGACGTATTCCCGGTCTTGTTGCACTCGATCCCGCAATGCATTCAGGGCTGTTTCGATTTGAGTTTGAGCCATTTGGTATGCTGCCAGAGACCCTGCATCGCCATTGACACGGTATGCAGAGTACTGCTGCGTGTAGGTATCGAGCATCTGCTGGAAGTCTGGAGGCATTTGCCCTACGTCTCCAGAGAACTCCGGATTCTTAATATGCTCTCGAGTTGGAATGAGAAGCATGGCGTACAAGGTCAATAAGAGTACCAAGAGAGCGAGGTCCCCAACCATTATCTTGTTGCGCATAAACAAAAATGCCCACACGTCCCTTCTTTGAACCCGGTGCGAATGGAAAGGGCCACATCATGGTAGCCGATGCATCCGACTATACTCGTTTCCTTCGCATGGCTGCCGTGACTGCGACAACTGCAGTTCCCCAGGGAACCCCGGGACCGACCTTCAATCATGGTATCCCCGACGGGAAGACAAGCACGATCCAGGCGGAAGTTCGCTTCTTTTCCCAGATTTATGGACAATTTAACTCCGCCGCCAAAAATCGCGGTTAGGTATAATGTCGTGCCCAACTGGCTTTGTACTGGGATTGAACAATTCATGTCACGTAACGTGTCCCCAGGACTTTAAGTATGTGCAATCGTCTGGCGGCTCATCGTGCGTGTACACGTCAAATAATCAATATTCCTTCAGCCTGAACGATCTACCGGTTGCCGGAAATGCATCGTCCTTCACAGACGAGCAAGCACGCGTGGGCTCTGCATTGACGGAACTTCTCACGAAAATCCAGGCCGATACGCTGGCGAGTCAACAGCTTCACATGATGGAAAGGTCGAATCCCACAGGATCGTATGGCGTAATTCAGTCCCAGCATGCCGCCATTGACAAACTGGATTCTGCGATCGCGGCGCTGAAACCTCCCCGTCAACCGACCCAGCCGTACCCGGACATTAATCTACTCCGCGAAATGGTCAATGCATCTGATTCGAAAACATTCCTACTCTTGCAAATCGCCGCCTTTACTGTCTTTGTGTGTATCTTCCTGTACCTGATCCTTCCAAAGGAGTTTGCACACTTTATCGTCTTCCTGATACTGTGTAGTACAGTGGCAGTTGGAATAAGTCTTTCCAGTACATAATGGGGAACTGTCCGTCGGCCAATGCGATCCCAGGGCCTGCACCGGGCACATGTGTCTTAAAATGCCCAGCTCAATTTCGTTATGACATGGCTCGAGGATGTGTATCCATTGTTGACCCAAGTGTATCCTTTTTGCTTGAGCCAATTCCCTGGATTCCATGGGCCGATGGAAAGCCTCCGAATCCACAGATTCAATCGATCGACCAACTGCAGACTGTCAATCCGTCCCTGTACGCACAGTATACGCAAGCAGTTACCAAGTTCAATCAAGAGGCGGGTGTAGCTCAAGGACGGATTGACCACAGCGCACAGGCTCGAACACTGTTTGATCGGATGCAGGCGGCCGAGAATGTGTCTGACCAGTTCCCGGATGCGTATCAGCAAGCCCGTATGGACTATTATTCCCTTGTCAAGGGACCCCAGTGGGCTGAAGGCGAAAAGTCGCGTATCGGAAACACAGAGGCAAGGGACAAGACGGAAAAGTACTCGCACGACTACCAGTCCCTTCAAGGTCAGCTGAATCAACAGCAGACGTTGATTGACTTGCTGAATTCATCCAAGGACAAGGTGTTGGGCGTTGCCGATGATGTCCAGCAATCCGTCACGACCCTGAACAAGCAAGTTGAAGATGTTCGTAATCAGATTGCCATGAACACGATTCAACACTCGAGCCTCAAGACGAAACAAAGTTGGCTCATTTTCGCACTCAATGCCCTCATTGTCATTCTGATCGTGTATGCATGCTTCTTGCTGGTCTACCGGTTCATGGGCGGTAGAAAGGAGACTGCTAAAGTCACAACGTTTTACAATGGAGGTCCAGGACGCCCGTACTATACTTGATTTTCAGAAAGCAACTTTCTGCGGCCATCCCCGCCAACACGTTCGCAAGGTCCTTGTACAAAACATCGGCCTTGGGAATGCGGATTATGCATGTTACTGGTCTCTCGAGCTCTTGTGTTCAGGTCTTGTGCACACGATTTGGGATGCCATGTTCGAGGCAGCGGCTCTCTCCATCAATCGAGCCCAGCCAAACGTCTTTTTGTTTCTGGCACAGGCATATGAATCCTATGTACCGATCGAGAATGGATTCGCAAGCATGAACATGACCGAAATCCGGAATCATCCGGATGCCCGTCGGATTATTTGCGATACAGTGGCCACCCTGGCCCTCTGTCGGAAAAACAAACTTCCATCCTTGCCCACGATCAAGCCTAAACATGACTTTGATCCATTGACACTCCAGGAAACGATCAAGGCTCCTTCCCACTTGTTCGGCAAGGTTGTGTTACGCCCTTCAGATCCCATGACGATTGCGATTCCAATCAATGAATTCTGTTATTGTCTGCGCCCGGATGTGCGTGATTCGACACGCGCCTTGTACTGGATTTCGTGGGTCCTGACCTTCTGCCGGGAACACAAGAAGGCGACCAAGACTAATTTACTCTTTGCAAACCGATCGGACGAGTACGTGTCATCGGACCACGGTACCCACCCAATTTGGATCTTTTGGGATGCAGTGCGGAAGCAAGCTGTGCCTGCTACCAAGCCCTACATTGAGACACTGTACAAGATCCACAGTTTGCGCTGGAGTCCGTCCGATAAATCGAGACAATGTTTATTGATCGCGGCCGTCCTGCTTACGTGTGAAAGCACCTTGGATACCAGTCCTGTCATGGGGGGCACCCAGCCAGTTCAAACTGTCCTGGCCGGCATGCCCGGGTGGATTAACGCAATCTTACAAATGCGCCAAAGCCTTTCTAGTTAAGATACATGTTCAGACCACGGTATTACAGCCAACTTGGCGAAGATCAGCATATTTACAAAAAGTACTTTTCCGGTGTTCGGAATGGTACCTTCTTGGAAATGGGTGCTTTCGATGGAGTCTTGTACTCGAATACCAAGATGTTTGAAGATGTTCTTGGATGGTCAGGTGTTTTGATTGAACCCATTCCGGACGCCTTTGCAAGGCTTCAGAAAAACAGGCCTGGATGCAAGTTATTCCAGGCTGCCGTGTCAGCACATGAAGGAACCTTGGACATTTATTCGCACGGTGCAGTGAGTTCCGTAAAGGAGAATACGACACAGGGATTCTTTGATGGATGGCATGCTGGAAAGAATGTACCAATAGTGTCCGTTCCATCACGGCGTCTTGATTCGATTCTCCACGAAGCCGGAATCAAACGGATTGATTTCTGGTCGTTGGATGTAGAAGGATCGGAACTCGACGCCTTGCAAACAATGGATTGGTCAATTCCCGTCTACTTGCTCTGTATTGAAACACAGACCCCTGACAAGAAGCCCGCTTGCGATCATATCTTGTCCGCGCATGGATTGGTCTTTGTCGAGACCTTTCATCACAATGAGATTTGGATTAACTTAAAGGCAAAACGCGTTTAAGTGCAATGCGTTTCAAGATCAATGCAAGTGATGTTGCGGGTTTACTCCGTAAGAAGCCCTTCAAGGGATGCTACGAGGAGGCTGTCATTAAGACATTCAATAATCTTCCCGAAACGGCGGCGATTCTCACGCGTCTCAAGGCCAAGACCGGTCAAAAGACGCTTGACGAGTTCAAGAAGACGGCCTTTACACCTGCAGTGTACGAGGCCAAGAAGGTGGCGACCGAGGCAATCAAGCAGGCGGATCGGGCAGATGATATTCGCGCCGAGGCTGCCAAGATGCAGGTGAAGCTCGAGCAGGCTGTCCGGGAAAACAGGGCTCCCGAGATTGTTGAGGAGATTTTCCGGCAAGTCGAGATCAAGAAGAAGGAGGTGGCGGCAGTGGCCCACGTCCCAAGTGTCCAGGTTGCTTTGGCACGCCAGGAGGCTGTGGTCGCCAAGGAGATTGCTAGCCAGCCTCTTCCCCAGGAGGTGAAGGAGCGTCTTGTGCAGGAGGCCCGTGCCGAGCTTGTCAAGGAGCGTGGTACGCGTGGCGAGGAGGCCATTCTGAATACCCATGAGGTGGAGCGGGGAACTCGAATCCAGGATCGGAATACCCGGGGCCTCCGGATCGACTATGAATCGTTTGCGATTGTGGGTCGAATTGATGGATATGATGAGGAGAACCAGCTGGTGGTGGAGGTGAAGAACCGGGAGTCGGCAAAGGTGTGGAATGGTGGAACGCCCGAGTACGATATCATTCAGCTGCGTGTGTACATGCGCGCACTCAAGTGCGATGGTGAGCTCGTGGAGCATTACAAGAAGACCGGTGAGACGCGGCGAACAATGTTTTCGGACAATGATGAAGAGTGGGACGAGATTGAGGAGGCGCTGATGTGTGCCGTGGAGGAGCTGCAGGAGCTTTCCAATCAGCCGTCAAGGTTACAGAGAATTCTCGAGGACAGTACAAGGTAATGGAGGTTTCTCTCGAGCCTTTTTCTGATCCGTCGGAAGGAAGCACATATGAAACACGCATTCTTTACACGGGTCTGGGTCGCGTGAACCTCCATACACGAATGCTTCAGTACATGCAGCCCCTTTCGAATGGATGTGTGTACTTTCGCGAAACACCCATGCCCGACGGCATTGTGTCGCGCATCTATCATACCGAATACGCTCGAGTCACGGAATACACAAAGCCACGTAGGTGGAAGGAAGTTGTAGGCGATAAGGTGTTTCATTTTACAGTTTGCGGTTCCCTGACACCGAAACAAACGTAGCTTCCCAACAAATGCACGTGTTCGACGCGCTCTCTCTCGTCGTGACCACACTCTTTGTTCTTGTCGCGATTCACGTGAGCGTGTACTTTGTTGTGCGGTGGATGTACCCGGCTGCCCCGGTTCCCGTCAAGGTTGAAGCACCATCTCCTCCGCTCCCTCCCACGGTGATTGTGCCACCGCCCGCACCACCCAAGGAGACTTTCGCAGAGCCGGCGCAAACAGTCAATGTACCAACGTATGAGAAGCAAGTTCGCATGGAAGGCGTTGTCGAAGACGGGGCCACTGACCTTTCAGCCCTCACTGCGCGTCCCGCAGCCTAGTGGCGTCCCCGGGTGGCTGCTCTTGAGTCATGACGAAGAACGTGCACGCGCCCTCTTTGTCGATGCAAAGGGGAAGCAGGAAGAGCTTGCCTTGTGCATAGATGAGCGGATGTGTTGCGATACGATTTTCCGCGTCGTCAAGGTATCGCCCCATGTATTTGCAGTGCAGGATGTCTGGGTTTTAAATGGAGACCACGTGCATCCGCGTTCAACCTATCCCCAGCGATCCGAATGGATCCGGGAGCTCCTCGGCTTGTTCCACTCTCCCGACCTGGTTGCCCTTGTCCCCTTATCTGAACTTCCGGTAGGAACGATTATTCGAGGCACCGAGGCATATGACGATATTCCCGGGTCACTCGGTGTATTTCTTCCTGACAAGGAGTAAATGGTCTGCACAGGAGGTAAACGTCGTAAGACTCGGACTCGCAAGATGCGCGGTGGAAACTTTCCCAGCTTCGGTGGTACGATTGGAACTGCGGGCCCGGTGTATGGATCTGCAAACGTGAGTGGAGGCGAGGCGAAGGTTGACACAATGGAATCTGTGACTGGGGGTCGTCGTCGCCGGAGCCGCGGTCGCCGTAGCCGCCGGACCCGCCGGCGCACCATGCGTGGTGGCGCCTTGCAGAGTGCGAATTCTGCTGGAGGATACACCGGCTCTGGTGTGGGTGGACTGATTGATCTTACACCGTACGCCCCGAACCAGGGTGGGATCCGGGTTGCGTCCGCGTAACTGCATCCGCCCAAACGTAGGGCAAGTAGGTGGGATCATTGGTCACGATGAACGGCCCCCCTACAACAGCGGTACGAAGACGCATCCGCTGCATTTCAAACTCTAACGACATGTATTCATTGTAACGCTTCCACAAATCATATGCTGTCATGGTCGACGATATGACAAAGAGCGCATCACCTACACCTACAAACCACATGAAAAAAGCGATCATTGGCATGACAATCATGTCGCTGATTTGTTTTAGGTTGGACACGGACCGACTTGGATGGAAGAAGGTACGGAGTTGGATGTACCGTTCAGCCTTGTTGAATGCGTCAGCGAGCGGCATTGAGAGCACGGATCCTTACACCTTCTGCAGGAAAGTCGTGCTCGATGAACGTGCGCGGGTCAATGTACGCCACCTTAAAATCCGAATTCGGAAAGAAGGTCTCAAGAAGGTCAAGTGTGATGAGATTGTCGGCAACCATGTAGCGAGACAGTGCCTCGGTGAGATCGACCTTTGACTTGGTGTCGCCGATCCAGATCCACGGAACCACAACGGGTACCCACGGATCGCCGTTGTAGTCGACGATTCGCTCACCGGTGTTGAGAATGCGACGACGAATGTGGTGTCCGCGCGTCCACTCCTCGACAAAGATAGCATCTTCCGGAACGTAGGCATCAAGATCCGGATCATAGTCCTCGAGTACTGAAATGAAGAACTTCCTGTGGGAGTCATTGGTCATGGACTGGAACATGGTCTCAAAGGTGCGCTGGAACCAGACGAAGATGCGGAAGAGACATGCGAGAAACATTTTGGCTTGAACGCAGTTACGGAGGGGTTACGGACTTTCCGTTTTTAAGAAGCTCCAGATCAGCCTTTGCCGCGTCCGACAGGGTACATCCATATGGAGTCATGTCTTGATTAATGGATGCAAGGTATCCGCGAATATTTGCCCATGGAGACTCTTCGTATGACCGAGGAATGATTTCCGGAGAGTGCTGGGAACACGGTGTCCATCCAAAGTTGAGTCCATCGGATTCCATCAAGGCCCAAATATTGACCTCCCATGTAAACTTTGGAAGTTCACGCAAGACAATTGCCTTGTACTGTTTCCAAAAGGGTTCCACGAAATCCTTGTGCATCAAAATGAACCCACCACAAAAGCGCCAATGCACGCCTTTCCACACATTTCCATCATCAAGGATCCATGCCCAGCAACCCGGTGTCACGATGCGCGGTTCAAGAGGAGGCATCATGGAATAAAGACGATCGATTGCCGGTTGGTCAAGGACACGGACGATTCCAAAATCAATCCACGCATACCAATCCGTCACGTATACACTCATGCTTCGTGCGCGCATTAACCATTCTGCCTTGGTGTGCTGGATCTTCATGTACCCAAATGTATCCTTCGGAGCTCGCTCATCTGTAATGTCATAGGTTCCAGACGCAGGTGCAATCGAGTCAATCCACGTGTCAGCCAAGGATGCCTTTACAACATGCACATTTGCTGGAAATGTCCAGTGCGTAATCGTGTCGTCAAGAAACAAGACGATTGGAATCCCGGTGTTTGCAATCTTTTCAAACTGTGTTCGGTAATCATCAATGGATCCAATCACTGGACGGTCGGGGGGAATCAAAAAAGTAGTCACGTACGTAATCTTGTAATCGTAATTCATGTGACGGAGAGCAATGTCCGAATACCCGGGACGCTGACGAGCCATACGGGGCGAAGTGTAATACCAGTTTCCTACAGGCTGGAGAGGCTTCCAATATTGATCGAGGATATAGTTCCAGTGCTGCTCGGGGTGCTGCTCATACAGGGCGAGTCCTTCATCCCAACGGGCAATAAGAGTGTCGTAATACCTTTGTGAAACAATATACCCGGGAGTAGATTGCGACTCAAGCACTTTTCCAAAACGACCAGAAGGAGGTTCTGAACGAAGTAGATTGTAGGCCAGAAGGACGACATCGTAATTGTCCGGGAGGGCACCAAGGTACTCTGCAACTTCGTTTTTCGAAACACAGAATTGGAAGTCGTCCTCAAGAACCATTACGGCTGGAAGTCCTCGATCGCGCGCCATCTTCAACACGGAAAGGTGAGAGTGACTGCAACCAAGCCCCCCGGGGACACGTTCAATTGCAGAAAATCGATGTACAGGAATTCCAAGGTCGACAAGTTCAGATTCAATTTCGAGGCGCCGGTCAGTACGGCGATCGAGATTAATGTAATAACACTCCATTATGGTTTTCACTAGAAACCGTTACCTAAAGTTACACGAAGAACAAGTAAATGCTCCAGACCATTGTGATTGAACTCCGTGGTGGACTAGGGAACCAACTTTTTCAACTTGCAGCGGGTGAATATTTAGCATTAACTCTCAACCGGATCCTCATTCTTGAAACCGATCCTTCACCGCATTCGTCTGTACCGTATCTCGACACCTTGCTGAAACGTTGGAGCCATTGTCACCGCCCCCATCACGATGCAACCATTGTCGAGGAAACAACACTTGCGTTTCAAGATTGGAGTCGTCTTACCGAGTACACTCATGCCAAGGCGCTCGGGTACTTTCAAGATTGGAGATATGTGCACACGTCTTTCCTCTACAATCTGAATAGGAGCTTTTCTCGTCAAGTTCTCTCCAAGTACCCGGAGATCAATCAGACTGTGTTTATTCACATTCGCGGAGGGGATTACAAGGGCCATGTTCTTCACGGCGTGGACCTGACACAGTATTATGCAAATGCAATGGCCCTCTTCCCCGAAGGCACAGTGTATTCAATTTTTACCAATGATGTGGAGTATGCAAAAAAAATGAATCTACCGGGTTCCATCATTGAAGAGAATGAAGTGGATTCCTTGTTCTTGATGACCCAGTGCAAGGGTGGGATTTGCGCAAACTCGACCTATTCATGGTGGGGCGCCTATCTGAATCCGCATCGTACATTGGTTCTGCCCGACACGTGGTTTGCAATGCCCGGGTTCAATGCCGAAGGGCTATACTTTCCCGGATCGATTAAATGTCCAGTGTCACAGTGACCGGCTTTACAGGTGCCTCGGGAAAAGTCCCGGCCTCACGGTGTTTGACGACCTCATCCCACGTAGCCTGTAGATCGGGCAAGTGTGTAGTCAACCACTGGGGATCCTTGGGCACAAACTCCTTCTTGGTGGAGGCCAGGATCCAGTAGACAAACTGGTAATCGTCTGTGTCTCCCTCGAGACTGCCCTTCCAGTCCTCGAGTGTCTGTGTATCCTCGCGGTAAAAGACCTTGCCGTCGCCGATCGCTGCAAAGACGCCCTTCTTACCCTCGAACGCTGTCCACTCGGCATAGTAGACCTGCTTGAACCGGAACTCCACATACTCGCACTCATCAATTCCCGTGCACTCCATCTGCATCTGCATCTGGTGAATGTAGTGGTTCGGAATCTCCGGCTTGGGATCACGCGAGATCGGGCACTTGAACTCCACCAATCGCCCCCACCGCTTGTCTGTCTTGTCCTCTTCCTTTGGAAAGAGAATACCGTCGGGACTTGCACCGAGAAACAGGTGAACAGGGTGCTGGACGCAAGACACATCGACAATGCGGCATCCCGTTTCATCCTCGTAAATCTTCTTGGCGATCGGCTCGAAGCGCGTGCCCCAAATCAGGGGAGCACACGCACCTGTCCCGGAACTTTCCTTGGGATCCAGTTTGCGCATAATTAGCCGACGACGCGACTCGGACGTGGTCCAGGCGTCCGTGACTTCAGATGCGGTAATCATTTCAGTGCGCTTGGTGTGCCATGCAGCACTACGCTGGTCATTCTGTCCATACATCTCAATCACACGATTCACTGCATGTTCACGCTCCATTGGTTGTGCGTTACAATTGTGATATATTCGTTTCGTTTTTGTAAGCACTTTCACTGCTCAAGAACAAGAGTGTCATGGAGACTATCCAGAGCAAGGAGCAGTGGGTACTGCACCGTCTTGAAACCTTTTATTCAAATCCGGAAACATTCACGCGTGTCGAGGAAATTCTGACGGGAAAGTCGCGTTTAAGTCTGCGTCTGCTGGACTGGTTTGCGACGAACTATTCCAAAAAGTACAATGTGTCGTACATGACCAAGTCTGGCCGCCACGTGATCGTGTACCTCGTCTACAAGGCACATCTCAAGGCGTACAATAAGAAGATGTTCGATCCCTTTTGCCGTTGCAAGCGGATCAAGTTCCGGGGACTGGACACGACCGTGGGTCAGCTCAACTTCTTTGAGTGGGTTATCCAGGACGAGGTGCTCGAGTATCTGGACGAGCATTACGATGAGATCCATCGCGACATGGAGGAGTTTTCCCAGGTTATGATCCAACCCGATGGTGAGCGTCGGAAGCGCCATGAACTGTCGCGCTCTGCAACCAAGTCTGTCAAGCGTCACGATGTGCGCGTTGTAGTGTCCTTTGATTAATCTACCTACCCAACAATGCTATCGCTGACCGATCCATCAATTGTCTACGAAACGTCCCGTGATGCCACAGAGCACGATATCGATGTCGTGTCGGATTTGTGGACCATGGGAGACCGCAAAGTCTACCGGGGCGCACGCGATCCCCGATACACTCATGCAAACGTGTATTGGCTGTACGACAGGGACCTAGACCGCGTAGGTCTAGCCGAACACAATCTGAACAATGCCGCTGATGTTGCCTTGCACTGGTATTATGACAGCCCATTTGCCACCCTGTTGCAGGAAGAAAAATGGACGGTAGACGATCCGATCTGGTCCTTCATGGCTGAACACACCTATGAGCGTTTCCTCACAGAAGGATGGACAGATCCCAAGAGTTTCTTGGAACAGTGTTTGTCAACCTCGACTCGGATCGTGACTCCGGACATGTTGGTGGAACTCCCCATTGTGCACGCATGCTCCAAATGCAAAAAGAAGTCTTTGAAGCCGTTTGACTGTGCAGACGTTCATGTACCTCTGGACTTTCCAGTCAAGGAAAAAATTTGGTTTATTGATGATTCATTGAATGTGTCCAGACCTCCTGCTGTGTCAGACGTCTTTAGGCGGTTGCAACAGCTGCGCGCTTCTTCTTTGAAGCCGTCGTCGGGGCCGGAGCCTCGTGGTGGTGAACCTCAACCTCAACCGGAGGTGCAGACGGCGCCTCAACCGTAGGCACCTCGACCTCCTGCTCGTCATCCTCGGCGTCCGGCTCCCGGATGTCCGAGAAGGCCTGCGAAGCCGTCACCTTGTTCGGGGCAAACACCTTGGCGTGCGTCACGCGCCACGTGACACCAAAGCCAGTGCCAGTCACGTAGATGCTCGGCGTGATGACCATGCGCCCCTCGATGCGCTTGGCAAAGACCTGCTCAATGTTCTCGGGAGTCACGGCAATGTCCATGTCGCGTGCATCACACACGCTCATGCTCACCTTGCCATCCCAAACCGAGATCTTCATGCGGAGGCTAGGCGGGTACTTGCCATTGGGCACCCACTCGCCATTGACCTTCTCCACACTCTGGTTCAGGATCGGCTTGAAGGTCTCCCGGAGGACTGCCTCGGAGCGCTGCTTGCCAAACCACTTGGAGCTGTTAGAACCAGCTGCGGCAATGATCTTCTCCTGGAGGTCGAGGAGAAAGTTGTAGAAGTTGCCGATCTCTGATCCGTCCATGTTGCGATCCTTGGCATAGGTGTCGCACCCCTTGAGCGAGGCGAGGAGCGAGTAGCTTGACTTGCCAGTCTCGTCGGTACGAACGACAACACCAGCCGGGTAGAAGATGCGAGGGACACGAATCTGCAGATTGTTCTGTCCATTGTACTTGAGGGGAACAGTCTTACCACCTGCCTTGTTTGCGCGAATGTCGCCAATGGAGATGAGGTTGATGTCAAGCTTGTCAGAAGGAACGATTGCGGGCGTGCTCATTTTGTTCTTGGGTGTAAGGTCAAGTATCCCTCGAAACGGACTTTTCGTTTTTAGCAGATGAATCCAGATTTAAAAGTTTAGGAAACTCCACGGTAAATACAGTAAGTCGCAACTGCCCACAAGGCCCACCAAGGCAGATAGGCTGATAGATAGGTCGACACCACGTAAAACACGACAGCGTGCAAGAGTGCGCTCCACATGACTCCGAACAGGGGAGGGATCAAGACGCCGGGGGTCAGCACGAACATCAAAAGCGATGAAGTGAGAAGAGAATACATTTGTCTATCCGGCGTAAAAAAAAGCACTTTCAAAAGACCTGTAGAATCAAGACATGCCGACCCGCGAGACACTGCCCAAGGAAGAGGATGGAGAGCGTGTAGATTATCTTGACGAGGACCCGGAGATCCCGACACAAAAGTATTGCATTGTTTCCTTCTTGAGCCCGGAAAAGGTGATTCAGCAGAAGAACGAGTACATGTTCGAGCGCTTTGTCGAGTGGATGGATTACGAGTGGAAGGTCAAGGGACTCGAGCACCTCATGGCGTTCCTGTCCAAGAAGTACTCACTGAAGATTGACGACCTGATGGCTGATGCGAATGACTTTGTCAAGGTTCGCAATGCCGAGGTCAAGGAGACGGATGTGCACGAGCAGTACCAGATCTTTCTCCTGAACCACGAGAAGGAGCTTCAGGAGAAGTACGATAACAAGGTGGAGTTCCGCACAAATGTCCGGGGTGTCAAGGTGCGCCGTTCCTTCCCGACAGTCGAGGAGGCCCAGCTCTTTGCCAAGGTTCTCCAGCGCCGCTACCCGAAGGATAACCTGTACATTGGCAAGGTGGGTGCGTGGCTGCCGTGGGACCCTTCGGAGCATCTTATGCCGGAGGTGGAGTATGCCGAGCAGGAGTTGAACGAGCTGATGCGCAAGTACAAGGAGAACGAGGTGAACAAGGAGATGTTCTTTGCCGAGGAGCGTGAGGCGTCGATCAAGAAGCAGAAGGATGAGAATGCTCGTCGCCGCAAGGAGAATGAGGCAGCCAAGGCTCTCGAGGATGCGTCCAAGGCTGTTCACCCGACGGAGGGTGTGATCCGCGACTAGTGTTTCAGTAACATGATACCGACGCACACCAGTCCCAAACCGATATAATTCGAAGGCTTATCGAGCCTGTCCCCTAGTACGATATATGCAGCAAGACTTTCAATAATAGCTGAAACACCGTCCCACATTCCATTCACATACAGCACGTTGTCTGATCGGAGGCTCTTGATCAAAAAGTAGATAACGGCAATATAGCCCAGTACACCTCCTCCAAAATAGAGGGGTTTATTGGTCTCTGCATACCACCGGAGGTTGAAATCTCCAAACACTTCCACCACTGATAACATCAAGATATCTTCGAACCCCATTTGTTTCTCTCTCCGATAAAGTAATGGTAATGTCGTCGAACGCAGCTGCGGGCGCGGGTCCGGGTGGAGGCGCAGGGGCAGGCGCTTCGGCGGGCGTGCAAGTTTACGAACTGATGAATATTGATCCCTATTTTAGTACAATCTTTGACAACTTGCGCATACGCGTTATAAGTGAAACTCACCCTACGTTTCCAGCATTTTTAGATCAACGAAATCCCGACATGCGACTGCCATTTAACATAGTGAAACCGGGCTACAACACCGTTATAGAAATATTGGGAATTCGTAGAGACAATGGAATTGGATTTCCGTTAGTTGGTGCACTCATCCGTTCCGGACATAAAGACGCTTACGTTGTTCATGAAATTTACAGTGTTTCTACGTCGAACGCGTACAAGAGATTTTTAGATATCAGAAATTCAGGTGCCGGATCGGTACGCGGGCCAAGTATAGCGAAAGAACTTATGCGGTATCTATTGACATTTCACAATCGTTTCAAGCTCAACGATGATGGAAGAGATATTACCGAGACTCCTGAAACGCGGACTGTTTTATACTGGTTAGGAGTCCAAACTCAAGGAGCTGATCCGAAAGAAATCACTCGTCTTATAACCCTCTATCGAGAGGCGGGATTTTTCTTTCCAAACCTTATCTGCGGACTGGTCGAAGCACAATTACATCGAAGCTACGTTAATAGCAGGCAGAGCGTTCCGTTAGGAGGAGCACCTATTCCTTTTAAGTTCATAAGTGGTTATTGGTCAACATTAATCAAGGAATATACCGATGGGTATACAGACGATTATTTCAACGCCGATAATGCTAGTTTGTACTTGAATGGTCGAGAAAAAGATTATGCATTGCTTAAGAAGCGTGTAGAGCATACGGGATTTCTCAATATAAACGATAGGGGCGTTCTCATTCAAGAGCCCGCGAATTACTCGTTTGTCGCTAATTGCCCCCCGGGGTTCGATATTGAAGCGCATAATGATGTTCACGGTGGTTCGTATACCTTCCGTGATCAAGTGAAATACCATAATAGTGCACCGGTTGGGATTTTTTTCCAAGACCCTGCAAGGAACTCTTTTACACGTTTCCACTTTCATACGCATCCACTTGTGTGCCATGCCGAATATAACGTTGCAAGAGGATTTCCGTCTCAACCGGATATTCAGATATTATTTCATAAAGACTGTGATATGCAAGTTGGCGGATTGATGGTGTTCTCGAGGGAAGGGACGTGGCTGATTCGCATGAATCCATATCTTCTATTCTTGAAGGAAAGGTATCCGGATAGATACGAGGTTTATCGTGATAAAGCAGAAAAGTACCTTGAAATATTAACAAGTAGTGCTAACGAGATTAAATTGTATAATACGACAAGAAATTATACTGCAGCAGAAATTGCAGCAGAAACTAACAGGATGGTAAATATTACGAGTATGAATGAGCCTTCAGTCGAAGATCTTAAACAGGTTGAGTTATACCTTGGTTTGGTGAATTCTCGTTACTTATCGGTCTCTCCAGTTGACGGAATGGAAATGGCTCTATTTTCCGTACAGTTCATAAAACGGAATCAAGAAGGGTATCGGTTTGCGTATATCAGAAATAAGTAGATACTATATACAATGGCATCAGCAACTAGTACGCCGCCGCGCAGTGCAGCGGGTGAGCCACAGTCACAACCACCTACCGTTCATCGTCCGGATGCTTTACAACTTCCGGTGCCGCCTTCTCCTGGACCGGTGCCCAGAAGTGCTGCTGCAGCAGGTGAAGGCGTCAACCGTAATTTATTTCCTGAACCCGGACCTCCACAATCTGTTCCAAAGTGGGAAAAGTACATGGGCGCACCTGTTCAGACTGCGTTTATAGGTCAAATGTCTGTGTTTTCTGGTCTTGAAGGCGATATTGATGTTGAACCCATTTCTGCAGATGACCCAGCACTACTTGCCGCCATGGCCAGCCCTGTAAAGCCGTATGAACCGCGAACAAATGACGATTCAATCTACGGGGTACCGCCCGCTGCTGCACCCGGTGGGCCCGCTGGGCAAGGAGGACAGGGAAGGAGGGCTAGGACCGGTCGGAGGCGCCTTCTTTCCGGACCCAGACGGACTGCTCGGCGCCGCGCTTTTTCACGGAGCCGGCGGTATACGAGTCCGCAGCTAGTATAGCCGATTTGAACTCACGATTGTCGGCCCACAAAGACTGGTCGCATAACCGGAATGGAGGGTGATCAGCTGCCTTGTACCAAAACACTTGGTCCTCGAGCTTGTTGGAATTGACGTTGTTGCAAATGACCAGGCACTCGAAGTTTTCAGTGCACTGGTCCATGAACGTACAGAACATATCAAACGTCGGAAACATGCCCGCGTAATTCTCGTAAATCCTACGACGATTACCTAGGATATTCTCGCGCAGAATAAAGACGAAATCCACGTTGGTGCGCAGGTTAGGCGTGATACCCAGTGGATATTGCATGGTGATCATGGTCATCATGTCAATGTGACGGCCGTTCATGAAGACGTACCGGGTCGACTCCTCCTTGATCCACGTCGAGTCATACAAACAGTCGTCGAGAATCAGGAATGCACGCGGGTCCATGCTAGAACTTCCACCACGAACCGTCTTGTCGCGATTTCGGTTTTGCTTGACATTCATTTGCCGCTTAATGACGTTCATAATGATTTGAGGGGTGTACTTGTCATGAATGAATTTCGAAGGGACCATATGTTGAAAGAATTCGTTGGCCACCTCTGTGCCGGAAATGACTGTACCGACTGGAAAACACGACTGGGTCTCAAACAGAATATCGCGCACCAAGAAGGACTTGCCCGTGTCCTTCTTGCCGATAATGACGATCATGGGACTCTTGCGCGAATCGATTTCACATCGATCCTTGATCATGTCCATATTGAATTGCCGGAGTTGGAAGTTCATTGTCTATTCGTTACCAATAAATATCAGTCGAAAAACTGCACGGAGGCACAGTATAGCGGAAATGATCAAAGTACTTGGGCTGAATTGAATGTGTGATTGAACCCAGTAAATGCGACCACGGAACGGGATAGTCTCCTCCATACTCGAGGCAATCACGTACAATGGATCTGCGACTTGTGCGCAACGAGGGAAGGAGAGCATCCATCCGTTTGTGAAGCTCGATGCCCCATTCTGTCGTGTACGGAGTCCCGGGACGGCAAATCAACGATCCGTTCCCAAGAATTTTTGACCCATACACTCGGCTCTCTGAACATCCAATGTGTGAAGTAACTGGAATGGGATATCCATTCATCCATACCTCCGGATCGTCCATTTCCTTAAACGCTTCGACCCATGAACCCGTGGGGTTCTTAATGTCGGCATAGCCACCGCCATAATGATGCATCAAGTACCACCGGAGATAGTCGGAACGATGAATTCCCGTCAAGTACGGATATCCTTCGTGCAAGGGGTGGTCGGGAAGAATGTAGTTGGAAAGGTTGGATTCTGTCACGAGCTCGAGTGGAACTCCCGGAACAGTGCGAAGAAGGTCGATTGCGGCTTGACGATTTTTTGAAATCGGTGTCGAGTCACACCAAAGTGCAAAGATCCGCATTATTCTACAGGCACAGTCAACCATGTCTCGTCAAAACGAAGGCATCTCAAACCCCTCTGGATACACAATGGGCAAGGATCTACGGACACTCCCTGTCGACTTGAAGCTCGGTCGACTCCCGAAGCTGGAAACAGAGGTATGGGGACTGCAAAAGCCCCAGCCTTTCTTCCCGTCTCTTGAACATCTTTTTAAGACGGAACAGCTCGGGGCTATTATGGAGGAGTTTGGGATCAAGCACCCTGACGGAATCGAATATATCGCCAATCCAGATACGATTTGGACCCGTGATGGAAAAGAGGTTAACGTGCATCGGAAGACAACCATGATCTTGAGCCCCTTCAAGACGATGAAGGGTGAGTACGGACACCCGGGACTCCCCAAATCGTCCGAGGTTGCAAAGGATATCTCCGACCGCCTGCAGAACCAGCACACGGCTGCCTACGTGGGCGCATTAACCGCTTCAGTCCTTGCATCGTGTCCCTTGTTTCCCAAGGTGTATGGCGTTCTTGTCAGTATGGCAAAGACCTTCGTCCTTGACATTTCCGACGATTACGTCGACATTTGTGAACGAAAGTGGTTTATCGACAACCTAGGCAAGACCTTCGAGCTCAACATCCAGTCTCCTTCAGATTCCACATTCACACACACGCGTGGTCAGCGTGCATCGGTTATGCTTGGAGAGACTGCAGACCTGGAGTTTGAGGATGTCGATGCCGAAGAGGTTACGGATCAACCGGGTGACATCGTTGAGTCGGAAGAGTATGCAATTGACAAGGACGAATCCGACGACGTATCTGACGACTCCAAGTCAGATGTGTTTGACATTGAATCGTGTGGGTGTGAAGAGCAAGACGATGCTGAAGAGGAGGAGGAAGAATGCGACGAATCCTTTGCCTGGGTGACGTTCAAGGATGTTCCCGTTGTCACGACAGTGATGGAAAAATGCGCGGGGAGTTTCTATGATCTCCTCGATAGCGACGAGGACTCGCAGCATCACACCGCATGGGTCGTTCAGATTATTCTCGCACTGGCCTATGCCCAACGGACAATTGGCTTCACGCATAACGACCTCCACGGTAACAATGTGATGTATGTGAACACGGAGGATGAATTCGTGTATGCAAAGAATGCGGGGGTGTGCTACCGGGTTCCCACCTACGGAAAGTTGATCAAGATTATCGACTTTGATCGCGCTGCCGTTTCAATCCGCGTTCAGGGAATGAAGGAGCCGCGTGCGTTTGTGAGCAGTCAGTTCCATCCGGACGAAGAGGCGTGTGGACAGTACAATATTGAGCCGTACCTTGTTCACGACAAGCCGCGCATCCCTCTGAATGCATCTTTTGACCTTGCACGCTTTGCCACTTCGGTGTTCTGGGATATGTTCCCTCGCGGCCCGGACTTTGCCTACGATCATCCCTTGTTCGAGCCATTCAAGGCTTGGATGACATGTGCCGATGGAACGTCTGTCCTCTATCGTGAGAGCCACGATAACCATGACCGGTACCACGGCTTTGACCTGTACAAGGCGATTGCACGGTTCTGTACGAATGCCGTGCCACGCAAGGAGTTGTTGCGGTTCAAGCAGTTCCAAGTTCCATCGTTTCCTGCAACAGTCCCTTTTTTCTCTATAGACCTATAAATGCGTCTTCCTCTGCCTCACATGTCACGCACAAAGTGGATCCTGCTCGCTCTGGCGATTGTCGTTGGCCTGTTCTTCACGGGCACGCTGCGCATCGAGTCGTTCACAGTTGGCCAGGATGCTCCGGCGTCTGCGTGCACACCGGCCTGCTCGGGCGGTAAGAAGTGCAAGTACACATCGACCTCTGGCTCTGGGAACCCTTCGTGCCAGTAACTTACGCATTGAATCATTGGGTCATACATGGACCCAATTTATGCTAGGTATTGCGCCTATGTGCGTTCAATCGTGCAGAAGCGGGATCTGACCAACTTCAAGCGGCGTCCTTCCTACACGTACATGCTCGAGCATGTGTCGCCTGTTCTAGGTGAAAAGTATTTCAATGAGCTCAAGACCACCTTTAAGATGTCGAATGCTGATATTTATAGTTTTTGCGCCCGCAATGACCGTATCGGGTCGCCGATGCTTGCGAGTTATGATGGTCTTGTAGTCTCGCCAAGCTCTCTCCGGTACATTTGCCACGCGGCACTTGCTCTCTCCCATTGTCGGCGAATCGGAACCCTGAACCCGTCATTCGTGGAGCTCGGATGTGGGTACGGCGGCCTTGCACTGGCAATTGCACACTATGCGCCCATGTTCGGAGTAACGGTAAAGTCGTACACGATGATTGATCTCGATGAGCCTTCTGCTCTCCAGGCAGAGTACATGAACAATCATAAGGTCCCGTTTCCGATTTCGCTCCAGCGCGCAAGTACGTATGGTAAGGATGTCCAGGGAACAGACAACTTTCTCTTGAGCAGTTACTGTTTCAGTGAGATCGAGCCGCCGAACCAGCAAGAGTATCTCCGCGTCCTGTTCCCCAAGTGCTCCCACGGTTTCATTCTCTGGAACTGTTGCAAGATCTTTGACATTGGGAAGGAGATTACCGTTGAGCCGGAGGTTCCGCTGACATGTGATCCAAACAGCCCGAACCTGAATTACCACGTTTACTTTTGAATATGCAGGATGGGAAACAAGTGAAAGCATTCCGGATCCTCTTTCCAGCGTTCAATGTCGTCGGGGGTCAGCGTGCGCAAAATGTCGAGTAATGCTGGATCTGTAATTTCATTCATAAATGCGAATCGATCCTTTTGCTTCAAGAGAGACACGGTGCTGTGTGGATTCATTCGAATGCGCACACCTGCCTGTGACGTACGGTATGAAAATTCAACATCTTCTCCTTCACCCCAAACCTTTGTCTCGTCGAGTGGGAATCGGAGTGCAATGTGGCGTTTGACCACATAAAACGCACCCGATACATATGCGAGCTTGGAGGTCAGCTCCGTATGTTCAAAGTCGTACGGAAGTAGGCATTGGGTTTCGAATGCAGGGTTGAGACACTTGACGTAGCGTGGAAATAAGGTGTGGTCCCGAAACCGGGAACCGTCGTGGTTCAGAATTCGGTTTACGCAGACATCAAAGTTGGAACCGAATTTCAAGAACCCAGAGTACCAGTCCGGATGAAAGATCACATAGTCGTGCAAGAGTACAATGTTCTCATATCGTGCGAACTGACACACTAAATTCTTCTTTCGCGTGATCCAATTCGCCTTTGCGCGTTCATCCAATCGAATGACACGAAGGTCGCCCATTGTCCGTTTCGACGGTGTTCCGACAAGAATTATTTCATAATTCGGAATGTGGAGCTGGCGTATCGAGTGAACGATTGCAGTAACATACTGGTCATTGCTCGTAATAATACCAAACGTAAAGTCCATTACTTTATCTAATGAAAAGGGTGCTTCAGTTTGACCGAACAACGAACCGACTTGTTCAGGTGAACGAGTCGTCGAATGAAAGTGTCCTGATCCTCTACATTACGAACAATGACCGTTTCTTTGTGTTTGATAGGTTTCTCGATGAACTCAAGAGCGCGTCTGGACAGTACCATTTACTGATTGTGAACACGAGCCCGGAGAACATGTATGCCGATCATATGCGGGGGTCTGGGGTTCCATACACGTTTGCATGCGTTCCGTGTCCTCGAGTCGATTACTTGCCCAAGATCCGTTACGGTATCGACTTTGCAAAACAGTACGGGTTCAAGTATGTGATGAAATGCGATAACGATATCATCATCCCTGCATACACCCTTACCTACATGTATGCAAATCGCGGCCTTGTGCTTTCACATGGCTTGACGCTTTCGCCTTCACTTTCCACCGGAATTCCATCGGTCGAGTACTTTATTGAATCCCTTTGTACACCGGAAGAGATCGACCTGATTCGTAGCGATTTCAAGCAATGCGTGTTTCATGATCAGGAAACGATTTTTGATTACCGACCCCTCAACAAGTGTACTGTAGGTGCGGACAGGTGGGACCCTACCTATTACTTCAGGTCACTCAAGGAGTTGTCTGATTCCATGATTACAGATGTACATGGACGGGATCAAGCTCGACACTGTCGATTTTACCGGGGCATGCATCCGGTGCGTCACGGATTCGGAAACAAGCGTATCAACGACTTGATCATCAAGAACCGGAACAGGGTGTTTGCCGACAAGGAGTGTTTTGTGCGCATGGATGAAAATTACCTCTGCGACATGTGCTTCATGATTTCGACCAAGAACTACAATCAATTGATGAATGTCGAGAATCTGGTCATTGATGGATGCGATGAAGTTCCACTGAACCGGTACGCGTGGAATACTGGCTTGAAACACTTGATCGTACACCACGGATATGCAATTCATATCACGTACAATTGGAGGTGGACTCTCAATAACCAAGACGGGGGTAGCAACATCGATAAACCCGCAGAGACAATTGCAGAGTTTGAAGAGGATTTTGTCAAGAGTCTTTACTCGAAGCAGTACGACATGTGCATCATGTACTTAACGGATCGTAATCGGCATTACACGTTCGAGCACACTGTTCGTTCACTTGCTGCGAGCAGAGCGAATTTCCATCTCTTGGTTCTGACGCATGACAACGACACTGCCTTTTACGAGACCTTTCTTAAGGACACGGCGATTTCCTACACTCTCAAGAACGTCCCTGCCAATGACAATTACATGGCCAAGGTTCGAATCACGCTCAACTTTGCACGCCTGAATGGAATCCCCTACATTGTGAAGCATGACAATGATATCCTTATGAGCGCACCCGTGTATGACTACATGTTTGAGCAACGGGGTGTTCTCGAGGATGAGACAAACTTGCTCCTGACGCCAACGATTACTTCGGGGATCCCGACTGTTGATTTGTTTATCGAGGATTACCTGACGCCGGAAGAAAAGGCAATCCTATTTCAGCTCTTTACAAATCACATTTTTCAACCCATGTGGGGCGTGGATTACCGCTCCTTGACCGGAACGTGGGATCCGGCTGTGTTTTACGAAAAGGTCAAGGCGATTCAGCATCACTACAAGGGGATCCACCCGATCCGAGTCAGTGCGTCAGCCCTCGCTGTTTTGAATGAGTTTATTGTCTGCAAATATCGAGATCAGATTGTGAATCCGGATACGTATTCGCTGACCCGGGACACAGAGTCTCCGTATTTCTGCGACAGTCTCTTTTGCATCCGGACCGACACGTACAGAAAGATCGTCTCCTCCCCCGAGCTCTTTGTTGATGCGTTTGATGAAGTGCCATTGAATAAGTGGAGGGATGCGCGGAAGCAAGCAATTGTCGTGATCCGGCGTGGAACTGCAGTTCACTTCATGTATAATCTGTTTCCAAAGTACGTGAAGACGGAATATGAGTTGGTGAATAGGTTTTTCGAGACAAGTAGATAAATGCACACATCAACACGGTTTGTCGTACTGATGCTTGCACTTGTGCTTGTGCTTTGGTGGGTGTCTGGGGGGTCGGAAGGTCTCTGCGATCCTTCAGCCTGCAGTGGCAAGAGTTTCAGTGAATGTTCAGACAATCCGAATGCAAATTGCCGGTGGAGCCCTGCGGCCACTGGACAACCTCCTTCTTGTCATTGCTAATGCTTAAGAACATACTTGTGCACCAACACGTGCACAACCGCGAACACAACAGCGTGGGTCGCGGCAACCGTAACCTTCGAGCCTCCAGGCGGCAGGCTCACAAGGATACCCGGAGTCAGGAGAAAGAACGTCAGGGCAGTGACAGCAAGGTACCAGTACATTGTTTTGTTTTAAAGTGAGAATTTACTTTCCCGGGAACACCAGCTTCCACGCGTAGCACGAGACAACGGCGAAGAGCAGGGAGTGAACGACATTCACCGTCAGGGTCGAGCCACCCGGCGGCAGACGGACCAGGACACCCGGGATGAACGCATAGAACAGAACGGCGTGAAACAGAATCTTCTCCCACTGCATATTGGTTTGTCTATCCGAATAGATATTTTTTTAGAACTCTGGCTTCCCAACGAACATCTCTTGCACATGTTCAACGACAGACGCGGCGGGAGAGTCGGGGCTTGTCACGGAATACAGAATTCCACCCGCAAGGGTTCCGGCACCGGCCCCGAGCTTTGCCGCATCTGTCCACACGAACGACTCACTCTTGGAACGCCGATCCATGATGTATAAGACAATGGCCGACACAATCACCAACAGAACGATTCCGGCATACATCTGAAGTTCACCTGATGTCATTTGTTCCGATTCGGTTTTTTTACTCGACGCATTCGTACGCACTACATGTTCAGAGACACAGATCCGGACGGATTAAGGTCGACAGCCTCTTCCTTCTCCTCCTCTTCATCCACCACGCCCAAATCAATCTTCAATTCTTCACCCACGGTAATGGGCGGAACCTCATCTTCATACTCCTCCTCTTCAAAACGCACGGCAGGGGTGGCGGCAGGGGCGTCAGGAGTGGGAGTGGGGACAGACACAGGCGCCTCCTCGCGAGCCTGAAAGTACGCCTTGCTGATCTCCTTCCACGGAATGAACGAATCAATGACATCGTTCATGCAGCTATTGATAAGTGTCTCGATATCGCGACGGTTGCGAGCCTGCTGCTCGGACGTAACACCAAGCGTCTTGAACAGGTACGCATTGCTCCACGACTGACGCGCAGCTGTCTTGTAGAGGGAATGAATAAAGACCTCGACTGACGGCCGGGTAAACTGCAGGTCTACGTGAGTCTTCTCCACCTGCTGGAGGCTAGCAAACGCGCGGATGTAGCTGATAAACACCCCAAGCAAAAGATCGTCAATGTAATCGCACTTGGACGCCTTGGAAATACGCTCAACCTCCTTGGCGACCGTCTCATCTTTCCACGTAGGAACCTTGGTCAGCAGATTCTGGAATGTCTTGAGAACCTGATCAGGCTGCCCGTTGCGATCGCACGCAGCCTTGGCCGAGTCGTAGATACTCCACATGCCATCTGCAACATGCGGGATCAGCGTACGACCAAGATTTTCGCGAAGGGTCTGCTTAACAAAATCAGTTGACATTTCCTTTATTTACAGGAATCGAGGAGAGTTGAACATAAACCGACGCAGATGAAGCTCGTACTTCTCCTTATGGTCAAGAATGAATCTGCAATCCTGAAGCGATGCCTCGAGGCGGTCGAGTCTCTTGTGGATGCCTTTTGCATCTGCGACACAGGGTCTACAGACGATACCGTGCAGATTGCCGAGGAGTTCTTGAAGACACGCAAGGGATGTGTGTCCGTAGTTCCGTGGAAGAATTTCGGGTTTAACCGCACGGCAACGTTTGAGGCCGCGCAGGCGTATCTTCGTACCACGGGATGCGACCTGGCGAACACGTACGGTCTCTTGCTTGACGCAGACATGGTGTTTGTTCCCGGAACGCTTCTTTCGCAGAACCTGACAGAACTTGGCTACACGGTCATCCAGTGCAACGGGAGCCTGGAGTATCCGAACATACGTCTAGTGCGCATGGACCACGCGTGGAAGTGTCTCGGCGTTACCCACGAATACTGGGACAGCCAGGGCACACTGCTTCCCAAGTCAGTGTGTTACATTGACGACCGAAATGACGGTGGATGCAAGTCGGACAAGTTTGAGCGCGATGCTCGACTGCTCGAGCAGGGTCTCCTTGATGAGCCTACAAATGTCCGGTACCTCTTTTATCTGGCCCAGACATACCATTCGCTCTGTCGGTACGAGGATGCCATCAAAATGTATCAGCGACGCATCGATGCAGGGGGCTGGGAGGAGGAGGTGTGGTACAGCTATTACATGATTGGCGAGTCGTACAAGGAGCTCAAGAAGATTCCGGAGTTTGAAATGTGGATGCTCCGTGCAGTGGCGTTGCGCCCTTCACGTGCAGAGCCGTACTATAAGCTGGCTCGTTACTTCCGCGAGAATGGACAGCATTACAAGGCGTACCATTACGTGCTCGAGGGTGCGCGCATCCCCCTTTCGTCCGACTCGCTTTTTGTGGAGGTGGATGTGTACAAGTTCCTCTTTGATTATGAGGCATCGATTCTGATGTTTTACCTCGGCCAGCCCAAGAAGGGACTGCTTGTTTCAATGGATTACATGACACGCCCCGGAACGGTTCACTACCTCGACAATGTATATGAGAATCTGTCCTTTTATATTGAGCCGCTGGCAGCACCGTCCAGTCCTCACCTGCTTGCCCGCGACACGTTTGGCGAGGATTATCACCCAACGTCTGTGTGCATGTACAGGTACAAGAATGCCGTGTATCACAATGTCCGGTTTGTCAACTACACGATCAATCCAATCAATGGATCGTATGTAATGACCGAAAACGGGTCCGTGTCCGAGTCCCATAAGGTCAGGACGCAAAACGTCTGGTTCAATCCCTCGCTCGGTGACTTCCAGCGAATGCTGGATTCGACCGTGACTGTTCCTCGCCGTAAGGATGCTCACATTGTTGGTCTCGAGGATCTGCGAGTGTACACGGATTCCAAGGGCGATCTCAAGTTCACGGCAACGACCTGGGAATACACGGAAAAGATCCGGATCATGCAGGGCTCGTACCTGCCCGAGAGCGGCATGTATGCAGATTGCCGGATCCTGAACTCCCCGGGTGACCAGGCGTGCGAGAAGAACTGGATTGCCGTAGATACCACCGACGATATCATCTACCGCTGGTCTCCACTCGAGGTTGGAACGTTGAAGGACAATGACCTTGTGATTCACACAAGTCATTCAACGCCTTGGTTTTTCCAGCATCTTCGCGGATCGAGCGTTGCCTTCAAGCCGATGCAGTACCCCGGTGAGACGTGGTGCATTGTTCACTTTGTCAAGTACTCGACACCTCGCAAGTATTTCCACGCCGTGATGCGCATGGAAAAAGGATACAAGCCCAAGTGCATGAGTCTGCCCTTCGTCTTTCAGAACAAGACGATCGAGTACTGCATTGGCTGCTTGCCCGATAGAACCTGCTCTACCCTACGGTGCTCCTTTTCGACCATGGACGACAATCCTCGCATTATGGAAATTCCTATTTCGAGTCTCACTTGGATCCAGTTTTAATTGTACATTGACCTCCAGCTCTCCACTTGCGGCTTCTCCTGCAGGATATGGCGCGCCAGCTCCACATCAATCATGCATGGGAAGGTGATCTTTCTGTAAAACGGGTAGGACTTGGCCGTTTCCTCATCTGCAATCCGCAGAAGGTTGATGCGTGTACCCAGAGTCTCCACAGTCCGGATCAGGGTACGCACGCCCTGTTCTTGGGATGAATACTCCGAGATAATGTAGCGAATTGCCTCGTCTGTCATGTTCAACTGTCCCTTGAGTTGGATCCGATCGAGAACCTGCGGCGCAATGAACTTGGTCAGGATCGTCTTCTTTTCGTCAGCTGTGTACCCCGTGCACTCGATGATCTGCATGCGATCCTTGAGAACCGGATGAATCTTGGACTCGTCATTGAACGAGAAGACAAACAGACACTGCGACAGGTCAATGTCCACACCGGCAAAGTACCGATCGTGGAACTGCGAATTCTGCGACCTGTCCGTCAAGTGAATCAGCATATTGACAATCTCTTCGCCATGAGACGTGGTTGAGATCTTGTCAACTTCATCGAAATACAGGACCGGATTCATGCACCGGGCATTCATCACAGCGTCTGCGATACGCCCCCACGTGGATCCCTCGTATGTGAAGGAATGGCCCACAAAGGTCGATGCATCCGATGCGCCACCCAGAGAGAAGAACTCGAACGGTCGCTTGAGCGCCATGGCAACACCATTCTTGGCGAAGCTCGTCTTTCCGACTCCCATGGGCCCCTTGAGTGCGATCACATTGCCTGCACAGCCCGGGTTCGAGACCAGCTGGGCCAGAATTTGCATGACCTGGGTTTTGGCAGGGTTCATGCCGTACACTGCATTGTTCATGATAGCGCTTGACTCGGACAGAAACTTGGAGCACGGCTCGGGACCGTCGGCCAACTTGACAGGAAGGGGCACGTGCTTGCCAAATGGAATCCGGAAGAAGGAATCCACCCAGGTGCGCAGCTTGAATCCCTCACCCTCCATGGACGACTCGGTGAGCACATCAATCTTCTTGATAACAGATGCCTTGACAGCGTCCGGGATCGCCAAGTCGAGGACACGGAACTTGTAGGGCACCTCGCCACTTTGCACGAGACCAGACAGACGCTTCATCTGTTCATTCAGCTTGTGACGCTTTGACTTGGACAGGTCGTGGTAATACTCCTCTTCATCCTCATTGAGCTCGAGTGCAGGTCCATCCTCCTCCTTTTTCTTGTGGCCTGAACCGCGCTTCTTGTTGACGTACTTGTCCATGAGATCATCAATGAAATCGTCCTCGGACTCGGATTCTTCAGACTCGGATTCAGAATCGTCGACCTTGAGCTTGCTGTTGCCACCAACAATTGTGTGCAGGTGGAGTTTGACAGACACTTTGGATCCCCTGGGAAGAACAATCTGTGGAACTTCCTCTTCCTCCTCCTCTTCCTCTTCCTCTTCCGAATCAGTCTCTGCCTCGGCTTCTGATTCGGACTCGGACGGAGGAGTGTACTCTTCTTCGTCCGAGTCGCTCGGGGGCTCTTCCGGCTTCTTTAGGGTCTCGTCGCTGACCCACGTGGTCTTGTTGGTACGCCGACGAAGATTATACCGACTGGGCATCTTGCTGCCTCGCAAGGAAAAAAACAATATTGTTTCCGTTTTTATAATGGACACCATCGAATCACTTGTCGAGGAGCTTGAACTCGAAAACAAGCGTGAAGCGGCTGCCGACCCTACAACTCGGCAAGTCTTGGGACTGGTGGAGGACTTTTTAAAGCATCACCGGGTTCTTTGTTACGGTGGAACGGCAATCAACAACCTCTTGCCGGAACATGAACAGTTCTACGACTTTGATGAAGAGGTTCCGGATTACGACTTTTTCAGTGAAACGCCCCAGGAGCATGCCATGATGATTGCAGATAATATTAGTGCCCTGAAGATCCCAAATGTTGAAGTCAAGCCGGGGATGCACCTGGGTACATTCAAGGTCTTTTCGGAATTCCAGGGTGTTGCCGATGTGACCTATCTCGAGAACAAAATCTTTGATCGTCTGTGGAAGGAGGATATCGTGCGTCATGGAATCCACTATGTGAGCCCGAACTTTCTGCGCATGAGCATGTACCTGGAGCTGTCCCGTCCCAAGGGCGATGTGTCTCGCTGGACAAAGGTGTACAAGCGTCTCCAGTTGCTCAATAAACATTATCCACTGACATGCCCGGCAAAGATCAAGGTGGGGACTGAACTGGACGAGGATCAAAAGAAGGAAGTGATCCATCTGCTCAAGACCCACCCGATCGTCTTGCTGGGATTCTCGGCTGCTGAAGTCCATGCCAAGCGGACCCACTGGACAACACCCGTCACCTTGCTTGCCGAAGCTCCTACAATTGAAGCCATTACCAAGGGAAAGGCGACACACGTGACAGAGGGCAATGAACTGATTCCGAAGCGCACGGATTTCATGGATGAGAATGGACTTGTCAAGATCCGGTTTTATGAGACCCAGGCGTGCCACAGTTACCACCGGACGGCAGATGGGATCCACGTTGCGTCAATTCCAACTTTGCTTCAGTTCTTCTATGCATACATGTACACGAATGCACCGGAAGATGAACTGACACGGATCTTGTGTGTGGCCCAACGTCTTGTAGATTTGGCGGACCATGGATCTCGCGAATTCGCCCTCTTGACGCCCAAGGAATGCTTGGGACATCAGGAGACGTTAATTGATATGAAGAAGCATCGTTCAGACCTGTATGCAAGGGTGTCGAAGGACAAGGAATCGCCCGAGTACCTTGCGTCCTTCTTCAACTACACTCCGGGAGACAAGACCAGGCGTCGTAAGATTCGTGACTTGCTGAAAAAGACTCTTAAGCGCTAATTCCTAAATTTGAATGTAATTGCGTCTTGGTACGGAAGACCCGTGCAGTTCGAGCACTCCTTGACTCCGCGGAGAAGGTCAATGTAATTGTTGTTTCCATTTGGCGTGCGATTGCTGTATGCATTCACCGTCGCGGTCGAAAACATCTGATAGAACTGTTTTGACTTGTTTTGAGTAGTAACGTCTGCAGCATCACGAATGCGCATTGTCACGATTCCGGAAAGGTCGGTGCCGCGCTGTCCTCCTGCGGACATTCTTCTTACTCTTGGTACTAGATCTTTTACCCAGTGTACCACGAGGTTGCAAAGTACTGCGGTCCAGACGGACCGGGTGCCGGGTTAGGCGGAACCGATCCCTGCATCAGTTTAATGTCCGTTGTTGTGAGGGCTCGGCTATAGTACGTTAATCCGGACACAAACCCTTGGAATCCCGTCGATGCCGATCCAATCACGACATTTCCATCCTGCTGCTTGGGGAGCTGGTTGAGCGTATGGTGCTGCCGGATCAGTCCATTGATATAAATATCCACTGAATACTGGTTGACGACAATGGCAAAGTGGATCCATTTGTTGGCTGGAATGTTCGGGATCAGAACCGTCTCGGTTGCTCCAAACGTATTCAGAACGAGCATCAAGGAGTTGGACGTGCTATCGAGGTACAGGCCCGGGCAATCATTGTGAGTAAAGATGAGCCGCTTGGTTCCGTAATTGATTGTGAAATCCGAAACTGTCAGCCACCCCGCATATGAAAACACAGCACCTTCGGGCTGGTTGAACGACTTGGGGATTGTAGTTGTCGTGTCTGTATCCACAAGGCCCGACACGGATCCATTCTGCACAATGGTCTTGGTTGGATCCGATGCACCCGTCATCCATGTATAGATCCAATATCCCAGACCGATCAATAGAAGGACTCCGGCCCCCATTGCGATGTTAGTCAGACTCATTGTGTCTTACCGCGTAAAAATTAGGCGCGCGTAAATCCAGCTGTGCCCAAACGAAGTCCTCCGCGACTTTGTGGACGAGGGGGTGGATTCGCCCCGATCCAGATCCGCTGAAGCATTTCCTCGTACGTATGCGTCTGCTGATACTCAATCGTCTGCTGATTCACCGGTGTCCGAACATTGTACACATAGTGGATGCGATCGTGCGATGGCATGTACTCGTTCTTCAGGAAGCCATGGCGAGCCAGAGTCAGAGTCCAATCGAGATCCTCTCCGCGAGTTGCATCCTTGAACGGAATGAACTTGGCAATTTCGGTCATCATTGGATTCAAATGATTCGGAGGACGGAGAAACTCCTCACCTCGTGCCATGAACCCTGTAATGACGTTTGCAATGCTGTGGGTAAAGGTGTATGGTGTAATCGAGCCACGCAAGCGCATACACTCGTATGCTCCCTCGATCGTTGCCTTCAGATCCTCAAAGTAAAAGTCGGTGAGTTCATCGTCGTCATCGACAAAGGACATGTACTTTCCCTGCGCACTCTGCAAGAGGGTTTGACGTTTCAAGCCAACACTCTTTTCCCGGTTATCAAAGTTGAGACAAATCTCGACCTTGATCTCGTGGACGCTGCACATGTGACGGATGCGCTTAATAAGCGTCTGCAGCCTCTCTTCACGGCCCGGGATGGTAGGAATCAATACAGACCAATCGTACTCGTACATCTTGCGAGAAATATACGTCTTCAGGTCCTTTTCAAAGTACTGATTGTTTGTCTGATACAGACCATCCATTCCACCATATCCTGTTGCCGGGTGCTCGTGGCGGATAATGCAGTAGGGCACATACAAACACGTATCCTTCAGCTTCGTGCGGCACAGATCCGTGAGTTCCGTATCGCAAAAGAGGCTCGTGTAGGCAGGGTTATAGAGGTACCCAAAGGAGTCGTACATTTTGCGCCCAAAGACAGTCAAGGTGTTCAGCTTATCCTGCTGAAACCCATCATTGAACCAGAGAATCGCATCCGTAGATGGAAAGGTCATCATATGAGAACGAATGACGTCATCGTACCCCTTGACCTGGGGAATCATGTCATCGGACACCAGGACAATCACGTCCCACTCCCACGGAACCGATGCGACATCTGCATTGCACGCCTCGATCTTGGACTTGCTGTTTCCATACACGATATTCGACCATGCAGCCTTGGAAAGAATACGTGTCAATTCCTCGCGAACCAGATTACGGGTCATGGTCGTGTCGTCGGTATCACATGATACCAGAACACCGATCTGGTCCGGACGATTGGCCAGGTTCATGTACTTGTTCAACGTGTCCATCACCTTCTGGGGACGGGCACGTGTTGGACACTTGAGGAGAATCTTCATAATTTGTTGAAGTGGGTGATGTGTAAACTTACAAGATATTCTTGCCATCTGCATTGTTGATTTGGAACACAACCGTGTACCCAAAGAGAGAGAAGAGAGGGGATGTGGATGTTGCAGAACCGCCCGGGTTCGACGAGCACGGTGTTCCCGCGGCATAAAAGTTGGCAGCATCGCCCGGCACCAATTGACCCGGTGTAACTGTGAGTCCGCACACGGATCCGGAGAATCCCTTGGATCCACCGATGGTCGCATTGCCCAGTGCAGGCTTGGGCACACCCGGAAGCACACAGGACTTGACAAGCTTGCCGTTAATGTAGACATCCACATTGCGCTGGAAGACAGTTAGGGACACGGCAAACCACGACTGGATAGGCACGTTCTCCACCGTGCACGTGAACTTGTCGTCGTAGGATCCACCCGATCCACCAGGAGCTGAAGCCCCCGAATCGGTCGAGTCACCCGAATACGTGCTAATATTGAAATGCAGACTGTTCGTCATGGCATCCAGCAAGATACTCGGGTTCATGATCGAGTTATTCGTCGGGTCCACGCGCTGGATCACCGGCTTGTCCTGACCGAATTGATAGTTCCAGTCTGCAATGTACATCCAAAACTGCATTCCGTAATCAGACACTTGGGATGCCGGGAAGGAGGATGCATTGACAATGGTTGCCGAGGATCCATCCACGGTATTCGTCACAACCGGAACGGAGCTCGTCAAGGAAAGTTTGGTCGTTTGCAGCAAAAAGTAGACAATGATAATCGCGAGAAGCGCGACACCCACGACCCACACTGCAGACATCTTGCCCCCAGGCACTTGTCCGAGGCTGGTAGACGCATAGTTAGTGGTTACACTTGAATAACCGGGACTTGCCATTGATGCTTACAAGGAAACTTTATTATGACTAGCAATGGAAAAACGAACTTTGCCTCCGATACGAGCTTCAAGTACAATGGCAATGTATTGCAATAATTGCGGTGAAAAGGGTCACGTCTTCAGGACATGTGGCGAACCTGTCTTGTCGTGCGGTATCATTCTTCTCGATACGACCCGCCTTCCCGCATCCTTTACGACTGCATGTCTTCTCATGATCCGGCGCAAGGACAGCATGAGCTTTGCCGAAATTCTCCGGGGCAAATATGACCCTGAAAATTTGTCATATCTGGAAACACTTGTGACCAACATGACCCAGTCCGAGCAGGCCATGTTGAAAACACTGACGTTTGAGGAAATCTGGAAACAGTCGTGGGGGGAAGACCACATGACTGCAGAATTTACCCAGGCGCGCGACAAGTTCAATAGTGTCGATATGGAAGCACTGATTCGAAAGTGTCCATCTCCGTATCCGGAACCCGAGTGGGGATTCCCCAAGGGACGAAGAATACGCGCCGAGACTGATGTTGAATGTGCGATTCGCGAGTTCAATGAGGAGACCAACATTCCCCGAGAAGCCTACACGCTCTTGCGCAATGTGGTGTTGGAGGAGACCTTTACAGGACTTAACGGCATCGAGTACCGCCACGTCTACTTTGTCGGTCTCTTGAATCAGGGTGGCATGATCGATCTTACACAGCGGTTCACGTACATGCAGCGGCGTGAAATTTCAGGTATCGGGTGGAAGACATTGAACCAGTGTAGTGCATTCGTGCGTCCTCACCATCTCGAGCGTCAAAAAATGCTCAATACGCTCAAGACGATTGTCGAGACTTATGAGAGCGAGTAGCCTGCAAAGTAAATGGTGATACAGTACGACACCACGGCAATCACGTAGACCCATGACCATACTGGAAAGATCGTGGCATCCTTTGTACCCGTCCCGAACGGACGGATCCGCCCTTCGCGACCAAACGCGGCGGACGGCTTCACGTACAGGAAGAGTGCCATTAGGAACAGATAGAAGGAGACCATCCAAATGCGATGATTTTTCCGTGTGAACGGCTCCATTATCAAATCGCAACGAAAAACAATGGACTACGTTCTACCGAACCGGAAAGCATTTGCCGACTCCATCACTCGTATTTTCCTCAAGTACCGTCGCGAAGACCGGGACCCCCTCGCCGAAGATAAGGATGTCGACCTGTGTCTCAAGCAAACAACGTCACGCGAGCTCTTACCGTACCAAAAGCTGGTCCGGGACTATATGATGATCGAGACCCCGTACCGCGGCATCTTGCTGTATCACGGTCTTGGATCCGGCAAGACATGTTCGTCAATTGCAATCGCCGAGTCACTCCTGTCGTCCATGAAGGTGATTGTCATGACTCCAGCCTCCCTGCGTACCAATTACCAGGGTGAGTTCCAGACATGCCCGATCTATTTTGAACAAAACTGGAGTTCGAGGCAAGTGACTGAAGGTAACAAGGAGGAGGCCCTTGCGCTCGGCGTCTCCCCTGAATTCCTGGAAAAGTACGGACGGTACTTTGTTACTGCACCCGGACAGGCGGCTAACTTTTCTGCACTTCCCAAGACGGATCAAGATGTTGTGCGCGCTCAAGTCATTGACGTCTTGAATCGTCGTTTCAGTTTCATCAATTACAACGGCTTGACTCGCGCCAAGGTTGCAGAGCTCATCACCGAGGACGGACCGAACCCGTACGAAGACCATGTAGTGATTATCGATGAAGTTCACAACTTCATTTCCCGTATCGCCGACAAGGAGGGTGTCATCGAGCCCGTGTACAAGGCCCTGTACCGTGCCAAGCGATGCAAAGTGGTTGCCTTGTCCGGAACGCCCGTGATCAACCGTCCCAATGAAATTGCATACTTGATGAACTTGTTGCGTGGACCCATTGAGCGTATCGTGATCCCCTTTAAGAATCTGCAGGGGTGGGACGAAGGCAAAATGACCACGACCTTGCGCGAGATGCGGGACGTGGACACGATCGAGTTCAATGCAGTCAAGAAGGTTGCAATGGTCACGCGCAATCCTCCCCAGTTCTCCACTGTGTACAACAAGACGGGCGAGCGTGTTGCAGTGCAGTACAAGAAGGATATGCCGTATACTCCCGTGGCATCTGATTGGGTGACAAGTATCAAGAAGAAGTTTGATACTGAAAATGGATCAGATATTGCTGTGGATCGCGTCACTGTTGAAGAGCTCGAGTGTTTGCCCACCAATTTCGAAGAATTCGCAACCATGTTTCTCGATGGTCTCAACATCAAGAACCCTCTTCTCTTTCAGAAACGTATCCAGGGATTAGTCTCGTACTTCAAGGGTGCCGATGAACGTTTGCTGCCTCGTCGCGTGGAGGATGACAAGATGCTTGAAAAGGTGGAAATGTCCGAGGAACAATTCACCTTGTACTTGGAAACACGCTGGAGTGAGCTCAAGGCAAACAGTAAAAAGACACAGAATCCCCTAAATGAAGACTTCAAGTCTTTTCGTGTCAAGTCTCGTCTCGTCTGCAATTATGCAATCCCGGCCGATTTGCGGGCCCAGTACACGTCAAAGGATGAAGAGGATGAAAAATCTGTTCTCGATAAACCCGAGCTGCTGAATGCGTTGCGTGCGAATCCGGATAAGTACCTGTCCAAGAAGGCACTGGCCAGTTGTGCGCCTAAAATTCTCCGGATCCTCGACAATCTCGACATTGGAGATGGAGCCGAGTGGCGCAATCAGTTCGTCTACTCGCAGTACCGTACACTCGAAGGTCTTGGTGTCTTTTCCGCCGTACTCGATGCAAATGGGTGGCAGCCGTACAAGATCGTCAAGCAGAACAGTCAGTGGGTTGAAGATCCCAATATGACAGACAAACCAGCCTATGCCTTTTACTCTGGCGAAGAGAAGGAAGAAGAGCGCGAATATTTCCGCCAGATTTTCAATGGACGATACGAGCCCAAATTCCCCGAATCACTCAAGACCAGCATTGCCTCGCGCGGTAAGAAGATTTTGTGCCTGTTCATGGCTTCATCGTCTGGCGCAGAGGGAATTACTCTGGCCAATGTCCGGCATGTTCACATTATGGAGCCCTACTGGACACCTGCACGCCATGATCAAGTAATTGGTCGTGCCATTCGTATTTGCTCCCACGCAACCTTGCCACAGGAGGAGCGGACAGTCAGGGTCAGTTTTTACCTGTCCGTCTTTAATGAAAAGAAGGCCAAAACATCCGACTTTCCCAATATTGCAGCCATTCGCAAGGCGGATACATCCACCAAGCGATATGAAGGTCAGCCCGTGGAAAGTTTCATGTCCACAGACGAATATCTGTACGACGTGACCTACAAGAAGGATTTGGTGAATCAGCGTATTGGCACCTTGCTCAAACAGTCTGCCATCGACTGCGAAGTTCACCGGAAACTCCATAGTCGCGAAAAGCCTGTCTTGTCATGTATGCGGTTTGATAGCACTGTGCGTGGTGATGAACTTGCCTTCAAGCCTTCGTTGAAGTCAGACGACCAGGACGAATCCTACTTGCGTAACATGTCACGCAAGCATCGCCGCCTGCAAAAGGCTATGATCAAGGGGATCCCGTTCTTATACGATCTTGATTCGCAAGAACTTTTTGATCCGGCAGCCTATGAGGACAATCGGCGGTTAATCAAGGTGGGTCAGCGTGAATCGGAGGGCAAGGTCCGTTACGTGCTTGCCTGGTGAACATCCTCGAGCCACGGGTCGCACACCTTGGCCCAGCTCTTGAAGGTATACTTCTCAATGGCCGCACGACGAGTGTCAATGTTCTTGGCAGCCGACTCGAGTGCAGTTGCAACTGCCCCAACCTCGAACGTGGGAGCATACAGACCAAGCGGCATTCCACCCGGAAAGTAGTAGCGCGAATCAGGCGTCGTCTTGATTGTGTCGCACACCGTATCATCGAGGAAAGAACCATAGCTTCCGACATCCGTCACCACCTGCGGCGCGCCCGTGTACAGGTGCTCGAGCTGGCAGAGACCGTATCCCTCGCCGTCACTGGTATTCACGCCGATATCCGACAGATTGTAGATCTGGTTGATTGTCTCGTCGTTAATGACATTGGGCGGTGCCGTGTCCACGACCATCAGACGCTTTGCATACTCATCCACGGACAGACCATCCTTGGTCAGCGAATCCTGATAAATACGCTGAACGTCATAATATGCTCCCGACTGGGGGTTGACGTTTGTGACAATCAGGAGATGGGCATTCGGAACCGAGCCAGCCTTCAAGAGACGCACAAAGCCCATGATGGTCACATCAAGGCGCTTGCGCTGACTGTTGCGATTCATGTTCAGGTACACGAGTGCATCCGACGGAATCTTGAAGTTCGTGCGAAGAGATGCGCGCTCGCCCCGAGGCATGTTCGTAAACATGGTAGGATCCACGGCGTGCTCAATCACCTGCGGCACCACGCTACGATCCTTGACCTGGTACTTGCAGTACGTCTCGGCCCACGAATCCGTGAAGCAGTAAATACGGTCGGCGTGCTGGTTCATGCCGTCGATCAGACCCTGGTTGATACCGTGGTACACCTGGTCAACATAGAGCCAGATCTTGTACGGCGGCTTGCTGTCCTTATCGAGCTTCAGCGCCTCGAAGAACTTGCAGATGATCAGGGGGTCATTGTAGATCATGATCACATCCGGCGTCACAGTCTCCACATACTCCTTGATCTTGTTGAAGCCAAAGCCCTCCTCCTTGGGATCCTCATTCGCGGCTGCATCGTACGCGATAACACCCTCCGGGATCTTGCGGTGGCCGGGGCGATTCGGGTGGCGCTGGAATCCGAAATGGAACGTCTTAACCTTGGGAGCGAGAGACCCGAGCTGGCGAAGCATGTTGTATGCGACCTTGGAATACCCGGTTGTCTGATCAACGTGTGTACTGATAAAGAGGAAGCGCATGGTTTGCGTTTTCTCTTCCGTTCTCTATAAATCAGAATGTCTCACCAAGTGAACTCCATGCAGGACTATGTCACGGAGAAAAAGAGGCAGATTATTGCTGCCACCTACAATACCAGCCCGCCTCCCCCGAATCGCGAATACAACAGCATGTACCTTTCGGTCAAGGCAAATGCTGCGACCGTGTACACGAGCCGCCTGGCACCTCCGGCTTCGAACAATGTGAACAATGTCGCAATCGGTCCCGTTACGTATACGAGCTTGTGCTGCCTCACTGGACAAGCTGTCTAATTCGATCTTCTGAAAGACCTAGTACTGAAAATAATGCAGTAAATCGAGCCTTGTCGGCGGTGTCGTTTTTGAACGCATCCTTTATCACTCTTTTTTGTGCTTCGAGGTATTTGTCGATCTCTTCTGGAGTGTGAGAAACGACAAACAAGTAATCCCCCACAAATGAGGAACACGCCATACCATTCCTATCTTTTCCGTCACCTAGGCCTAGACCAGGTGGCATCTCCATTATTCTGAATCCGGCAGCAGCATACAGCTCAAGAGAGGCATTTGTAAACTGTAATGTACTGATGTATGTTTTTTCACGGTACACTGCAATTGGTGCTCTCTCTAGGAATTTAGCTTTGAGGTATTCTTCGAACTCTGCGCGTTCGCAGGAACTTCCATCACGCGAATTAAGCCAATTAAGAGTAAACGTACCGGATTCTAGATTGAAGTACACTCCGGCAAGCTCAACTAAAAGTTCACCGGCTCCATGGATTGTTGTTGCCTTTACACGCATGGCAAGTGCTGAATGATTGACTCCAATCTCGAGTGGCGAGTCCACCTGTGCAATCGCCAGTTGAACCGGTGACCCTGGTCCGGTCTTATACAAGATCCACGTGTACACACCTTGTGGTAACCCGCCGATGTCTTTGTAAAGGGGCATTCCGTACACGTAGTTGATATACAAGTCTTCTCGTTCGGGAGGGAACACCAAGTAACGTTTTCCGTTGGGCCATCTAACGGGTCTAGAAAAACACGGCATCGATGTTTTGTATAAAAGGTCAGGATCAACTACCTTGTAGCCTCGTTCCCAAACCTCTTGACATGCATCACGTGGCGGTGCTCGACCCATCGGACCTCTGCTCAACGAGAACCCTTCTTCCATTGCTTATTCGCATATAAAGAATCAGTGCGCCTAGATACAAATGCCAGGGGCGTTGATGCAACTGGTGTCCGTAGGGGCACAGAATGAACTGGTTAACGGAAAACCGTCCATGACTCATTTCCGTACAGTCTATCGCCGGCACACCAACTTTGCCATGGAACATATTCGCTTAACCTTTGGAACGTCCAACCTTGACTTTGCACCCACAACTAAACGACTCTTGTCGACGCGTATCGATCGGTACGGTCAACTTGTCAATGACTGCTACCTGGTCTTGACACTGCCGGATATTTGGTCACCTCTCGTTTCCGTCTCGCCTCCTCCCACCGGATATGATCCTCGATGCACGGCAATCGGATATGAATTTCAGTGGATCAAGAACATTGGGTACAATTTGATTGATTACATTGAATTGACAATCAATGGTGTCTCGATCCAACGTCTTAACGGCGAATTCCTCAAGTTTTATTCGTACTTTACCCACGATGCCGCCAAGCGCATCCTTGTCGATCAAATGATTGGAAATGTACCCGAAATCTATGATCCGGCAAATGCATATGACCGCCAAAACCAATACCCTCATGCAATCGCCGTCACTAGCACGACTGGCCTTGCCGCACCCATGACCACCGTGCCTGAACCGAGCATCCGGTCCCGTCAACTCATCATCCCTCTTCATTTCTGGTTTTGCGAAAACCCCGGACTGTCTCTTCCATTGATTTCCCTCCAGAATTCCGAGGTCTTTATCAACGTATCGCTCCGTGCCGTTCAGGACCTGTATACGATTATTGATACGAACAACTCGTCGCCTACGTACGGTCAGCGCATCGAGCCGGCTGGATTGTACCCGCTTCAATTGTTCCTGTCGCCTCCTACAGCCGCCGGTGCGCCCAGCAATCCGTCCGTGACGACCTTTTTCTCGGATCCCTACCTGGAATGCAACTTCATTTCCCTCGATGATACGGAGAGCAACCAGCTTGCCGTTGCAGACCAGACGTTCATGTTCAAGGAGGTCCGTACCTTTTCCAACACGGGACAGTTTGGACCCAATACTGAAATTCAACTCCCGGCGTTCAACTTGGTCACGCGTGTCTTTTTCGCCGCGCGTCGTACCGATATGGAGTTGAACAATCAATGGGATAATTACACGAACTGGCAGAACCCCGATCGCGCACCCTTTACGCCGAATACATTGAGTATCGCCTCGTCTCTCTATTCGAGCGGACAGTACCAGATAACGTCTGTATCGCCGAGGGACAGCGTGATCGACGGTGTCATTCTTTTTAACGGCAAGGATCGGTTCTATACCAAACCCGTGTCGTACTTTTCCCTCTTGCAGTCGTATCGCCACACAACCGGTACTTCGTCATCCGTTCTCCCGGGCGTATACATGTACTCCTTTGCACTGAACAATGATCAGTACCAACCGAGTGGCGCCTTTAATGCGAGTTTTATCGACAAGGTATCGCTGCGTCTTACACTTCAGCAGCCTCTGCCATCCAGCACTGCGATTGCCGGTGCGACCCAGGTTTGCGTTCTTCGCTCCACCGTCTTCAACCAGAACCCCGTGATCATACCTGCTGCAAACTTGAATCTTATCAATCCGACGACAGGCGCACTTTTGTATCCGCCGTCCGATGTCGTGACAGTTGTGCAAACGTCGACTGGGTCACTTTTATTCAATTACACCTACGACGTGATTACATACGTTGAGTCCTACAACTTTATCCGGATTGTCAGTGGACTGGCAAATCTCGTGTTTGCAACATAACAATGGATCAGCACGTTCCAGCTGTGGGACCAGTTACCGAAATCACAGTTGCCCAGATCAAGACGGCCAAGGATACCGTTGATGTCCTTGATTTGATTCCAAAACTGTGTGGCGGCGTTGTCAAATTCGAGGTCCAGCCCATCTACACTCAAGTCCGGACCAAGAAACTCCTGACAACGTCGGAAGATGAAGACAAGCAGGCGGGGTTTCCGGCAGTCCAGTTCTATGTCGAATACACGGACAAGGAAGGCGGGCATACCGATTCATACAAGACAACAGAGACTGTAACGCTGGGCGAGTACAATACATGGGGACAGATCTTGTGCGCGCCCCAGTCTATGGCCTATCAGTTAAGCGTGTGGGCAGCCATTGGTGTCATGGGATTCTTGGCCATTGTCTTGTGGGTCGTCAATATCATCTATGCGTGGAAGATCTGGGACACAAACACGAAAAACTTTGATGCTGGATTAAATTCGTCAGATAGCCGGTTCAGTGACGTTGGTAGCTTCTTTGCTCGAGTCGCATCCTGGGTTTCTTCGCCCGTGTTCAAGTTCTTTATGGCAATCATGGCAGCTACGGTGCCCTTTGCAACTGCCTTTGTCGACATTCTCTTTTACTTCTTTGTGATTGCCCCGGGATCCAAGATGGTAGGAACAGAATCTATTGTCGATGGGAAGTAATGATTGAACTTCACTGGGTTGTGGGCGGGCTTGTGACGGGTCTCGTCTTGTCCACTGTTTTTATTCCACCTACACGCATTGAGAAACGTGTGCCAACTCCGACGGATCCCTCGACTGTTTATACGACGGATACGGGATGTGTTCGTCTGACCCCGGTTGAAGTTCCGTGCACAACCGAGCCAGAATCGTTCAATCTTTTAGCATCCTTCAAGTAATGATCACCCAAGTACTTGAACGAGGAGCATCGTTCTTTTCGTTCATTATTGGGCTGGGAATCGCAGCCCTGCTTTTCCACCGTAATTACGAGACCAAGACACAACTTGCAGTCCCGCTCCAAGATGCAACGACCAAGGTAAGTCAGTTTGACGGAAAGTGCTATCGCTTCCGCGTCGAGGACGCATCTTGTGAATTCGCGTCTTCCTTATAAACAAAAATGGACGACGCAACATCCCTTGACGCACTGCTTCCTAGTCCCCAAGGTCCTCAATCGGCTGGCCCTTCGGTGCCGATGCCGTCCGGTCCCGGGCCCACATCCGGTATGACACCGTCGTTCAAGCCAACGCTCCCCGCGATGGGTTGGATGTTTCGGAACCTCAAAATCTACTTTTGCTTCTTCTTGGCGGCTGCACTCATTTCGCTCTCGACCCCCCGCAATCTCCTGCTCCAGTACTTTCCGAATGCATACACATCCGGAGGCGTCGTCAGTTACACGGGCGCGGCAATTCTCGGTGCTGCAGGTGTTGTGATTTCTCACCTCCTGGTTGTGTTCCTGTCGAGTATGGGCGTCTAAACACAATTTCTCCTATGTAGTCAATGTACAGACAGCCGCCCGTTCGCGTGCATCCGCGTATTCTGTTGGGTGCGGGGCATATGCTAACGCCTGCATTTGTAGCGCGACACAAGATTACTCATGTAATTAATTGCGCATTCCCCGAAGATTCGCCCCTGTGGTTCCGGAAAAAGTTCCCGGATCAGTATGCGTGCATGGGTGCTCTCGATTCCGTCCATGTGCGGATTTTGGATTGGTACCCTCGCTTCGAGTCAACCATGCGCAAATTTCTCCGTGAATCAAATGGAACCATTTTTGTCCATTGTCAGGCCGGTATTAACCGGTCTGCCTATTTACTCCTCTTTTTCATGACGGTGAATTTCAATCAAGACTTTGGAAAGCTAGTGCGGGAAGTGCGGAAATATCGGACCGTTTGTACCAACCCATCCTTTATGAAGGAAGTAGCAACGGTTCTGGCAGTTGGATAGTCGAAAACGAAATCTGTATTCGTAAAGAACAGGGAGATTGGCCCCCAACATTCTCCACATTCAAAATGTCTTCCTCCATCCTTTCCCCCACAATCACCCACCACCTCTTCTTCTGCAGCGAGCCCCAGTGCTCAAACCAAGTCAGCGCCTACAACGACATGTGCCTCGAGTGCGAGTGCGAGGCATCCACAATTTCCGAGTGCCCGGGCTGCGGCGACGTCACTGCCAACGGCTACTGCTACGACTGCTGGCAGGAGCGCTTCGGCATGGACGAGGAGCCGGTGAGCTGGTACAAGCCAATCTGCATGGGTTGCGACAATGCCTATGCGCGTGACGGCGGCGAGTACTGCGACGACTGTGCAAACAGGCACAAGTATCCCTTCCGTTACGTCTGCAGCCGTTGCGACGAGACGTTCCGGATGGCCAAGATGGCGAGTACAGACGAACCGATCTGCGGAGAGTGCCACCTCGAAGCGGCTGACATCGTGCAGACGTGGTGGCGCAGCGTTCGGGAGCCCAAGGCTCTGACACCGATCCGGATCCCCAAGCTCCCATGCGCAGATTGCGGATCCGTGCCTCCTGACGGACACTTCCCGTGCTACCGCGACGACGATCCTCTCTGCGCCCAGTGCGGGGAAACCACCTGCCTCGAGTGTGGCAACCGCTTCGTAGCCGAGGCGCTCAATACGTTGGCCCTCTGCCGCCCGTGCAAGCAGATGCTCGATGAGACCAAGCGCTACTGCCAGTGGTGCGACGGCTACTACAACCTCAAGTTGGGCGACGCGGAGAGGGTCCAGTGCTACGATTGCGAGAAGTACAGCTGCACGTGCGATGACTCGGGGCGGATGTGCAACTTCTGCGCGGAGGAGTACAAGGAGCCGTGCCGCGGCTGCGGAGTCTACAGCGATTTGTGGGCGGACGACACGTACTGCCGCAAGTGCTACGTAGTTCGCTACGGGTACGAGTTCCCCCCGAAGACGGTGCCGCCCATCATGAACCCGGAGAACGTGTGCGAAGAGTGCGGCATGGAAAGCTTGACCGACTGCGACTGCAAGGTCGAGCCGGAGCGCAAGCCCCGCGGCTGTTGCGGCTGCTGATACCCCGGCTGCTAGAGAGATCCACAAAAAAACCTTTTTACATGGAACCGTCTATCAATATATGGCGCTATAGTCTAGTGGTTAGGACAGGAGGCTTTGAACCTCTTAACGCAGGTTCGATCCCTGCTAGTGCCAAACAGGTGTGTCCGAGTTGGTTAAGGAGGCAGGCTTAAGATCTGCTGGAGAAATCCTCGTGGGTTCAAATCCCACCGCCTGTATTCTTTTTTGCACACGATGCACAATTTCCGACCAAACGGTCTGATTGGGCATTCATGTAAAGTCCCACAGCAACGACAAGGAGTACTACAATCAAGATCCAAGCCCACGCCATTTACTTACGAGTCCGACGAGATTTGCGCCGGGTGCGACGACCTCCACGCCGGGCCGGGGAGCCTGGATTCGAAGGTGGTTGAGGATTTTCATTGTACTCGATGCTTGCAGGGAAGTTATTCTTCATTAGTTCATACAACGGTTCAGAACCATGGATAGATGCAAGAACGGTACCCCTTGATTCAACAGTGACCGCATCTTCGTCGATTTGAATCATGGTGTTTTGGTCAGCCGACGACTTGATCTGGTACGCAGCTGGCTTTTTGATCACAGAAAGCCCTCCCGATGGAAGATAGACCTTCGATCCCTTGTAGGAGACTGACGAGAGCTCATCGTTTATCAAAGTGATTTCCCAGTCGCCAGCTGAACTTTTAAAAGGCAACGGCATTACTTACTTACACGAATATCTTGAACGAGTGGTATGGACGTCTTCAAGGTCCGCAAGATTCGGGAAACCGGATCCTCATCGATGGGTACGCTGGACTCTGTTCATCATGACATTGTCCAGGGTCTCAAGGACTCCAAGACAAAGAAGGTAGAGTTAACGGAAGAACTCGAGGGTCTGCGTAAAAAGATCGAGGAAACACGAACGTCCAACGACATGAAAGTGATCTTGCAATGCTCGGAATGGGAAAAACGCGTGCGTGAAATTGAAGAGGAAGTGTCGCATCTCAATCCGATCGAGGGGTACTACTTGAAGAACATGGACATCTTGACGGAATACTACAAGCGATCGGAAGCCCCTAGTCTAGCCGTTGCTTCACCCAAGGATGCCAATACGTTCCTGAAATTCTTTGCCTCTGCTGCTCCTGCTGAAGGTGTGTCTCGCAAACAGATCTTTGACGAGTACGTGACACGCATGAAACTGTCGAACTGCCCGGATGTTGTCCAGCAAATGACTGAACACTGCAACCAATGCAATGTCGCGCGCGAAGAAATCAGTTCCGAGGGAATCTTGGTCTGCCCGAACTGTGGATCGGAAGAGTATGCTCTCGTGGTTTCGGACTTTCCCTCCTTCCGGGACCCGCCCAAGGAACGGAACAATTATGCATACAAGAAAATCAACCACTTGAATGAGATTCTGAACCAGTTCCAAGCCAAGGAATCCACCATGATCCCGGAGGAGGTCATGAACGAAGTGGTTCTTGAAATCCGGAAACGGCGGATCAATAACATTGCAGACTTGACGGAAAAGGAGATTCGTGAAATCTTGAAGAAACTGGGCCGATCCAAGTACTACGAACACGCCGCCCACATTCTGTCGCGTTTGAACGGGAATCCACCACCGACCATTACCCCGGAAATCGAGGAAAAGGTCCGCAATATGTTTCAAGAAATCCAGGCACCGTTCCTGCTGTATTGCCCGAACGACCGGACCAATTTCTTGAGCTATTCGTACATCTTGTACAAGTTTTTCGAGCTGCTGGATCTCGATGAGTACAAGGTCTACTTTCCGCTGCTCAAGTCACGAGACCGACTGATCGCGCACGATCACATCTGGGAGAAGATCTGTTCCTACTTGAAGTGGGAATTTATTCGTAGCGTTTAGTAAATGCCGCCACTTGAAGTGGGAAAGAAATACTATGTCGAACCGAAGATGGCACATCTTCACATGATCAATGCCAATACAATCATGAACAATCCAGACATTCGAAAACCGCCGATTGCAAAGTATCTTGGCGGAAAAACCTTCCTCTTCGATTCGGATACTGTTGCACTCGGAGTCCATACAGAACTCAAGAAACCATTTTGGGTCTTTACGCCCGTGGATGGAGGAGATCCACTTGCAGTCGATGACAAAAATGATCCCCAACCTCTCGAGGGCGGACGTACCCGCAAGCGCAAGTCCCGCAAGTCCGGGAAATCTCGCCGTAGCCGTCGGTAATCCGAGGTTTTAACACATTGGGAGTCTATACACAAAATGTCGCACGTAGTTCGCGTCGCGGGGCGAATGATTGAACTTTCGGGGCTGCACGGTATATGGCTTGGAACCAAATTTCCATTCGGATCGCGGATCACGCTGTATTATACCAATGGATCCCCCACGCAGACGATCGACTATGAGTATGGTCAGTGGGAACAGGCTGAAAAGGATAGGAACATGATAAAGGCCTTATGCCCACGAGATCCGGTAAAAAGC
>Ga0208379_1000004_pt1 | contig 142905 bp, 181 predicted proteins | sample CryBogCBE02Aug07_FD_184559 | JGI IMG/M metagenome (GOLD analysis project Ga0208379, IMG submission 184559) | Freshwater microbial communities from Crystal Bog, Wisconsin, USA - CBE02Aug07 (SPAdes) | ecosystem: Environmental > Aquatic > Freshwater > Lake | place: Crystal Bog, Wisconsin, USA... | reverse complement strand
CATGCTCTTCTTGGGAGAGAAGGTTCTGCATTACTGACTAATTAATCAACAACACGGGTGGAGGTGATTTATTTTGCCTCCACCTATTGACTTTTAGATATTAGTGACTATATAATATACGTGGCGCCGAAAGGGTCACAAATTTAAATCTCGCTTAATAGGAGAAACATATGACAAATGAACTATTGCCTTGGAATGCCGCGCACTTTGACAAGTTCTTCGTAGGAGCTGATAAAGTGTTAAAGAATCTACACGCAGCCCACGAGACATACGCTAAGAGCGTTCCAGGATATCCCCCGTACAACATTGTAAAGAACGACGATAACAACTACACCATTGAGTTGGCTGTAGCTGGGTTCGGAAAGCACAATCTCGACATCGAGTTGGCTAATAACACCCTTGTTGTCAAAGGCGGATATACGGTCGATGAGATCGATCCCGTGAGTAATCCAGTAGAATACATCTGGAAGGGCATTGCAGACCGTGTATTTACGCGTAAGTTCACTCTAGCTGATACAGTTGAGGTGAAGAATGCAGAATACATCAACGGTATGCTCAAGATCTTTCTTGAAAATGTTGTTCCGGAGTCTAAGAAACCTAAAAAAGTCAATATTAAGTAAATCTCTAATAAATATGGGGAGGGGTCCACCCTCCCTTTTATTTTCTTAGGAGATTCTTATGAGTTTCTACACAGACGTACTCAAAAAAGACAAAAGATTCAATTCTACTAAAGCTATACAGGACATTTCTCTGCTAGAACCGGGCACGAGAGCGGCTGTAGCTAAGTTGATCGTTCTAGCTCATGAAGCCGGTCACGAGATTAGAGTAGCTGAGACATATCGTTCACAGACTAGGCAGGGTCAGCTGTTCAAACAGGGTTATACACAGCTTAAAAAAGTCGGTTGTCATGGATTTGGCGTCGCTTGTGACTTAAATCTATATGTTAATGGAAAATATGATCCAGACGGCCCTCATTACAGCTTCTTCGTCGATCTATGTAAGAAAGTAGGACTTATCTCCGGCATCGACTGGGGTACTCCGCACCAGAAACACACTTTTCACGATTGGGACCACGTGCAGAGAGTTCCAGTATTTCGTCAGAAAGATCTATTTGCTGGTAAGTGGTATCCCCCGGTAGACTATGATCCATATCAAGACATGAAAGACCACGGAATACATTGATAGTTGACATACGACATACTTGTGATATAATAAAATTTGAACTTGATTATTGGAGATTAAATGTCGCGATTCTACACGAGTGTATTTCAATATGGAAGTAAGATCTATGTTAGAGGTTACGATAAAGGATTAAAGTTCAAAGAGGTAGTGCCCTATAAGCCCTATCTCTTTGTTACCGATCGCAATAATACAAATAGCGGGTATAAGAGTCTAGATAACAGGCCGGTCGCTAAGATCGAGTTTGACTCTATCAGAGATGCAAGAGACTTCATTGACGAGCATAAGGATGTTGGTGGGTTCGAGGTATTCGGTCTTACTAACTATCCTTATCTTTATATCTACGATAACTATCAAGGAGACATAGACTACGATCCTAAAACGATCAACGTTGTTACTCTAGATATTGAGTGTGGTGGTGAAGATGTCGTAGGTTTTCCTGATGTGGATAAAGCAGATCAGCCTATAACTGCAATTACTATTCACAGTCGTGGAAAGACTGCGTCTTTTGGCGTTAAAGACTTCAAACCGACCAGTGAAAATTCATTCTACTTGAAATGTAAAGACGAATATGACCTTATTCAGAAATTTCTTCAAGTCTGGGAATCAGACGCGTGGATGCCGGACATCATCACGGGATGGAATATTGAATTTTTTGATATCCCATATCTTATTAACAGGATTACGACTCTATATAATGAAAGAGAAGCTAAAAGACTATCTCCTTGGAAGATGCTAAATGAAAAGGTAGTAGAGTTTCGCGGTAAAGAGAATAAGGTGTACGAGATCGTCGGCGTGTCTGATCTAGACTACTATCGACTCTATCGTAAGTTCTCGTTCGGTAATCAAGAGTCTTATAAACTTGACTATATCGCTCAGATAGAATTAAGTGAGAGAAAGTTAGACTATTCTGAATATGGATCTCTCAATGAATTCTATAAGAATAACTTTCAAAAGTATATGGAGTATAACATACACGACGTTCTTCTAGTTCAAAAGCTAGAAGATAAGTTAAAGTTCATCGAGCAGGTCATGGCTATCGCATATGACGCTAAAGTGAACTATACTGACACTATGGCTACCGTTCGCCCGTGGGATATCATCATCCACAACTATCTGCTAGATCAGAAGATAGTCATCCCGCAGTCTAAGAAGCAGGTGTTTGAGGGTGGTCTTGTCGGCGGATATGTTAAAGATCCAAAGATCGGTCTGAGCAAGTGGGTCGTATCTTTTGACTTGAACTCTCTTTATCCACATCTAATCATGCAGTACAATATCAGTCCTGAGACACTCACTGGAAAACTCGGTCCTTCCGGAGGCGTAGACTGGCTGCTTGATGGTAATTTTGAATATAAAGATAGTAAATACGCATACGCCGCAAACGGTTGTACGTTTAAAAAAGACAAGCAGGGTTTCCTTCCCGCACTTATGGAAAGAATGTACGACGATCGTACTAAGTATAAGAAACTGATGCTGGAAGCCAAGCAGCGATATGAGAAGTCAAAGACTCTAGAAGACGAAAAGCTAGTAGCTAGATATCATAACATGCAGCTTGCAAAAAAGATTCAGTTAAACTCAGCTTACGGCGCTCTCGCTAACCAGTACTTTCGCTGGTTTAACTTCGATCTTGCAGAAGCCATCACTACTTCTGGTCAGCTGTCTATTCGCTGGATTGAAAAGAAAATCAATCAATACATGAATAAGATACTGAAGACAGATGAAGATTATGTCATCGCGTCTGATACCGATTCTATCTACGTTCGCATGGATAAACTCGTAGCTACAATGGGTGACGTAGACGAGAAGAAGATAGTCAATGCCCTAGATATATTCTGTGAGAAGAAGCTGCAGCAGTATATCGACAAGTGCTACCAAGAACTCGCCGATATGATGAACGCGTATCAGCAGAAGATGAAGATGAAGCGTGAGACCATCGCTAACAAGGGAATATGGCGTGGTAAGAAGATGTACATACTCAACGCGTGGGACGTCGAGGGAGTACGCTATGAGAAGCCAAAACTTAAACTTCAGGGTATTGAGGCTATTAGATCTTCTACTCCACACGCGTGCAGGGAGAATATTAAGAACGGTCTAGAGATCATCATGAACGGTACTCAAGACGATCTCAGAGAGTTTATTACTAACTTTAAGAACGAGTTTAAGACTCTACCGTTTGAGGTGATTGCGTTCCCGCGCGGCGTTAATGGAATAGACAAGTACAAGGATGGATCTAGAGTCTATAAGAAGTCTACTCCAATGCATATTAAGGGTGCGTTGCTCTTTAATAATCTGTTAAAGAAGCATAACATGAAGAACATACCGCCAATTGTAGATGGAGACAAGATCAGGTTCGTATATCTCGTTACTCCTAATCCTGTTATTAATGAGAACGTTATAGCCACTCCTGATGAGCTTCCAAAAGAATTTAACATTGATAAGTATATCGATAAAGAGATGCAGTTTAACAAATCATTTCTAGATCCACTTAAATCAATCACTGAAGTGATCGGGTGGGACATAGAACAGAAATCAACACTGGAGGATTTTTTCGGATGAAGAAGTCAAAAAAGAATAAAAAATTAGATTTTGATAAAATGTCTTTTGAAGATAGAGAAAATCTAAGAGAAAAATTAAAACAAGAAAGAGTATATACTAAAACTTTTTGGACCGAGCAGTCATTTGGCGCTGCCAGCGAGGTTAAACAGATAAGTATTGATGAATATTTAAAAGAAAAGGCAAATGAAAATGAGTGACGACTTCGATTTTGGCTTCACTACAGAAGATGAGCTTAAAGGCCAACAAGAAAAGCTACAGGGTCTAAGAGACATGATCATGCCTTTCTTGAACAACCTCAAGGGAGATAAGACTAAAGACATCATCAAGTGGAATGGTGTTGATAGATCCAAACAGATAGATGCATTTATAAAGAAGATGGACGATTATATTAAAAGTTGACATACATCGCTATAAATTGTATAATACTATAATACATGGAGAATTAATATGTCTTTAAAAGAAAAACTTATTAAAAACAGTACTATTGAATACACTTCGACTCTTACGGACTCTAAGATCTACACTAAGAAAGATATGATCCCAACGCCCGTGCCGATGATCAACGTGGCTCTTTCTGGTACTATCGATGGCGGTATCACGCCTGGACTTACCATGCTCGCCGGTCCTTCGAAGCACTTTAAGACCGGCTTCGCTCTTCTTCTCGCTTCTTCTTATCTTAAGAAATATCCAGATGGAGTCATCTTATTCTATGACTCAGAGTTTGGTACGCCTCAGTCTTATTTCTCAAAGTTTAATATTCCGCTAGACTCTGTCGTTCACACACCAATTACGGACGTCGAAGAGTTGAAGTTCGATATTATGAAGCAGCTCAAGGAGATTGATCGCAACGATCGCGTGCTTATCATTATTGACTCTATTGGTAATCTTGCTTCTAAGAAAGAAGTTGAAGACGCTCTTAATGAAAAGTCAGTAGCCGACATGTCTCGCGCAAAGCAGCTTAAGTCGCTGTTTAGAATGATCACTCCGCATCTTACACTCAAAGACATTCCAGTCGCTGCGGTAAATCATACGTACATGGAAATTGGTATGTTTCCAAAGGCAGTCGTCGGTGGTGGTACAGGCGCGTACTACGGCGCAGATAATATCTGGATCTTAGGAAGGCAGCAGGATAAAGATGGAACAGAGATTCAGGGGTACCATTTTGTCATCAATGTTGAGAAATCGCGTTACGTTCGTGAAAAATCTAAGATACCGATTACCATTAGCTATGAGGGTGGTATTAATCGCTGGAGCGGTCTCCTCGATCTTGCCATCGAAGGTAATTACGTGGCTAAGCCAAAAGTGGGATGGTACTCCGTCGTCAATCGTGAAACTGGCGAAGTCGATGGAAAGAACTTCAGAGCGGCTGATATCGTGGACAATAAAGAGTTTTGGATGAATATGTTTAAGACCACAGACTTCGCAGACTATATTAAGAAGACTTATTCACTTGACACTGAAGGAAGTCTGGTATATAATGATGAGACAGAAGAAGTAGGATAATGAAGTACGATCACTATTTCTTTGAGAACATGTTCTTAAGACAGAGTTGTGAAGCTGTATCTAACTTGATGATGAGCGCTGCTGACGCTGGATTGACAGACAATCCAGCCAGCGGCATCGTTAAGACTTCAAGAGTTTTAATGACTCCATGGAAGAACTGTAAGAACAGTCTAGGAGAGTTTGAAGATATAGTCAATCACGTGAATAATGAAAACTTTGGATTTCATATCTATAAGCTGTTAGATCCAGATATAATTCACTACAACGTATATAATGAAAAGCACAAGAGCGAATACAGCTGGCATTCTGACGGTAGATTTGGTGAGATGCACGACTATAAGCTTACGGCTATAGTAAATCTATCGACTGAGCCATATGAGGGTGGAAAGTTTGAGTTGTTCTCAAACGGTCCAAAACACGTAAAAGAATTTGATAGCATGGGAAGTGTGATAATATTCCCGTCATACATGCAGCATAGAGTCACTCCCGTCACTAAAGGAGAGAGAAAGACTCTTTCTGTATGGTTTAAGGGTCCACTGTTTAGATAACTGGAGGCATGTTAATTGAATATCGAATGCGTCATACTTTCTAATCTCGTGTTTAACGAGGATTTTAGCAGGAAGGCTATACCGTTTTTAAAGACAGAATATTTTACAGACTACTCAGAGAGAACAGTCTTTGAGTTGGTCGATGAATACGTTAAGAAATATAATTCATTTCCATCGATCGAGGCTCTCTCGATCGACCTAAGTAATAAGGACGGCTTAAGCGAAGACAGCTTCAAGTCGTGCAAAGACATAATCGGGTCGCTGTCACAGGACCCAAACACTAAACTAGATTGGATTTTGGATCAGACAGAGAAATTCTGTCAAGATAAATCACTTTATCTTGCGATCATGAAGTCGATCAAAATAATGGATGAGAAGAATGCTTCAATCTCAAAAGGTTCGATTCCTCAAATACTTACTGATGCCCTTGCTGTTTCTTTTGACACCCATATTGGTCATGATTTCTTGGTGGATACTGATGAACGATACGAGTTCTACCACCGTAAAGAGAAGAGAGTTCCATTCGATCTTGACTACTTTAACGCCATCACAAACGGTGGCCTGCCGAACAAGACTCTCAATATCGCACTCGCAGGTACAGGTGTCGGCAAATCGCTATTCATGTGTCACTGCGCAGCAGGGAACCTCTCCAAAGGACTCAATGTACTATACATTACGCTAGAGATGGCTGAGGAGAGAATCGCCGAGCGCATCGACGCTAATCTCCTCAACGTCACTATGGATGAACTTGAGTTGCTGCCAAAGCAGTCTTATGACTCTAAAATAGGTACGTTGAAGTCAAAGACGACTGGTAAACTTATCATCAAAGAATATCCGACTGCATGCGCCGGATCTGCAAACTTTAGACATCTTCTCAATGAGTTAAAGATCAAGAAGAACTTTCAGCCGGATATTATCTATATTGATTATCTCAACATTTGTATGTCATCGAGGATGAAGTATGGAGCCAACGTCAATTCTTATACCTATATCAAGGCAATCGCAGAAGAGCTTCGAGGACTCGCCGTGGAATACGATGTACCTATCGTCTCTGCGACTCAAACAACTCGAGGCGGATATTCGAACAGCGACGTGGGACTGGAAGATACATCAGAATCCTTTGGACTCCCGGCCACAGCTGATTTTATGTTTGCACTCATCTCGACAGAAGAGCTTGAGTCACTCAATCAGATCATGGTTAAGCAGCTCAAGAATCGCTATAATGATCCAGGGAGCAATCGTAGGTTCGTCGTTGGTATTGATCGCTCAAAGATGCGACTTTACGATGTTGAGCAGTCTGCTCAAGAGGGTATTCTAGATGGACCTTCTACGAAGTCGGTATTTGACAACTCTAAATTTGGCGAAGAAGAGTTTGAAAGAAATAAGCCGGCGTCTAAGTTCGACAGGTCGATGTTTAGCGGGTTTAAATAATGTTAGATCCTAGAGTAGTTATACTATTAAAAGCTTTATGTATAGCAGGAAGCGCTAGCGTACTTCTTAAGATTACCATGCAGCTGTTGGGTAACCCATGATCATATGTTCTTGTAACGTCATCTCTACCAATGAGATAAGAGACTATGTCCGGTGGCACGTCGATCCGTCTGTTAAAGACGCCCTTAGTTTTCTTGGTTGGAATCCTAGGTGTGGTATTTGTATGGGTGCGATCGTTGAGGAGATAAGACACCAGATAAATAATAAGTCTAATTCGGACAAAGGAGAGAAGAATGATTAGAAGATACGGCTGGCGCCCAGATAAGCCAGATCATAGAGATTTAATCTGCGATTTAAAAGCAAAGAAGGGTGCACCTAAGAATATCGATCTTAGAAAGACCGGACATCTTCCTCCCGTATACGACCAGGGTCAGACAGGTTCCTGTACCGGTAACGGCATCGCCGGCGCAGTAGAGTACGGTCTAAGAGCTCAAGGTAAAGCCGACTATATTCCATCAAGACTGTTCATCTACTATAACGAGCGCGTTATTGAGAACACCACTGATCAGGACGCCGGCGCAGAAATTCGCGATGGTATTAAGGTAGTCGCTTCTCTCGGCGCTCCTAACGAAGATGTGTGGCCGTTCGACCCTAATCAGCTAACCACTAGACCATCAGACGCGGCGTACGCTGAGGCTAAGAAACATATCATCAAACAGTACTCTAGAGTGCCGGTAAAGCTAGCAAATATCGTCAACGTACTCAGCCACAACATTCCTATCGTGTTTGGCGCTACTCTATATCGGTCGTTTGAGTCAGACGCTGTCGCTCAGACCGGCGTGGTCCCTATGCCTAGCAACACAGAGACGGTAGTCGGTGGCCATTGCATGCTCATCGTAGGCAGTGAAGGAAGTAACTTCATCGTTCGTAACTCTTGGGGCGAAGGATGGGGAGATAGAGGATACTGCTATATTCCGCATGACTATCTAACTAACGAACATCTAGCAGATGACTTTTGGGCGATCTTTTTATCATGAGAAGAGGAATGAGAATGAATTATGAGATTGTGAATATCAATCGTAATGAGTTTCATGTCATCGAGACTAAGACTAACCAGATCGTTACTAAGTGTAGTAAGATCTGTGACGCTAGAAAGTATCTAAAACATCTTAACTCCGGTGGTGGTTTTGATGGAAATACACCAAATTTTTTTTTAAAAAATACAAAAAATATTGATTTTATTATATAAATAAAATCAGAATCATTCAGTATGTTTAAGCGCTCGATTATAGCGCTGGAATAGTAGAGTAGACAAGGAACGCTGGATCACGATGGTGGTTTCGCCAGCCATACTGAGTTGACGGGGGAGCCTGCGGGCTCCCCTTTTTTATTGACACTTTCCTTGTTTTAGATATTATATAAATATCTTAAAAATTACAAGGATGGTCATGATATCTTTTAATCAATTCATCTGCGAGAAGAAAGACGAAGATTCTGAGACTCTTCATGCTTTTGACATAGACGATACGCTATTCCATCACGATCCAGAAGGTATGAGAATCCACGTTCTAGATCCAAAAGGCAATAGATCAAGGACTCTAACGAGCTCTGAGTTCAATACTCACACCCTTCCAGACAACCATTCTTACGACTTTAGAGAGTTTAGAAGCTCAGACGCTTTCGGTGAGCACGCTAGACCTATTAGAAAGATGATAGCCAAGATGAAGGCTATCCATAAGAACAACAAGAATGTAGAGATACTGACCGCTCGATCAGACCTAGACGATCAGAAGAAGTTCGCCCATCACATGTCAAAGTATGGAATAGACATCGGACAGATACACGTCAGAAGAGCAGGTAACCTTCCAATGAAGGCTGCTGACGCCAAAGCCGCTATCATGCACGACCAGATAAACAAGAATAAATATAAAAAAGTTCATCTATATGACGACTCAGAAGACAATCTAAAGAAGTTTATCGCTCTTAAGAAACATCATCCAGAAGTAGAATTTCATGCACATCACGTAAAGCATGATCCCGAATCTGGCGAGGTTGTAGTGACGACGACTTCAGTAAAGCCAAAACCATCGAAGGAAAATTGATTATGTTAGGATTTAGTACATATCTAATTGAAATGGCGGCAGCGAGTTCTTCTGAATCTAATGACGACAAGGGTAAACTGCACGAGTTATTGCTAGCAAAACATCTACATCCAGAAAATCGACTTCCAGAACACCATAGATCTGAGTCTGAAGACTATGGTGGTACGCCTGAACAGGTTCATAAGAAATTAAAAGATAAAATGAGTCCGGCGGCATATACTGAAATTGACAATCACGCTAGACAGACTTCAGAAGCAATAAAAAAATATATAGAAAACCATCCTGAATTTAAGGGGCATGATATTTCCAATATTCATTGGACTTCTAACAGAGATACTGTCAACAAACCCGGAGATCATGAAAAAACTACAGGTATAAGAGATCCTAATTCTAATGGAGATCTTATTGTTACTCTACGTCATCCAAAAACTGGAGCAGTAAAACATGTTGGTGTTTCTGCAAAATATGGAACAGAAGTTCAACCAAATTATAGAAATGACGGTTTGGCTACTTTAGAAAAAAAAGGTGGTTTAAAACCAGGAACATTAACTAATATCCAAAAAGCTCACGACCAAGATATGGCTGATCGTCTTGGATATACAGGAACCAAAGCAGAACGTCATGCTCAATATAAAATTGGTAGAAAATTAAAAGGCGCACAAAGAGAAGCGTGGAAAGCTTCAGGTGGATCTAATAAAGACTTTAAACCAAAGGGTAAAGAAGCTCTAAGGGCTAGAGAAGCAGAGAACGCGTCAGTAATAGCAAGAAAGAAGATGGCTAGACATTTAGATGCTGGCTTGGGTAATATGAATGACGAACAATTAAGAAATTATATTAGAGGTCAAGTTTCTCCTCCAACAAAAATACATCACATTGTTGCACACAGTCAAGTTCAAAATGATGGTAGCGCAGTTTCTCATGTTGGGGATATGAGCAGAATTGCTGATACGCATTTAGATAATTTTCAAAACCTTAGAGTTAAAAAAGGAAATGGAATTACATCAGATATATATGGCGATTATAATGGTAAAGAAACAAAGGTCGCTCAACAGACTGTAAAGGCCGGTTCCGGACCTCATAAGGGCACCGCAGGCGCGTTTAAATTAGTATCGCTTCCAAAGAAATTACAAAAGCCTGCACCGGTGGTTCCGGTAAAACCAGCGCCAGTTAAGAAAAAAACAGTAGCTAATATAGGTGCTGAATCAGGAAAGAAAGATTATCGCAATAACACTGACGGAACACACGGCGGTTTGGTGTTTCGTGGTCCCGGAGAATAATATGATAGATTTTAAGACATTCTTAATTGAGGCAGAAGAAGAGCAAAAAGGTAAAGCTCTTAAACATCTTACACACGTCGAAGATCATATTATTCATAATGGTCATGAAGGTGTGGCTACTGCCGATCAGCATCTTAATGACGTACATAACATGCTTCTTGGTAAGAATACTTCTTCACACGCTTCAGTTAAGTTTGACGGCGCGCCATCTATAGTGTTTGGACACCATCCTCAGACTGGACATTTCTTCGTCGCCACAAAGTCTGCGTTTAATAAGAATCCAAAAATAAATTATTCAGACGAAGACATTGAGAAGAATCATGGTCACGCTCCAGGACTAGTCGAGAAATTAAAACACGCACTTCACCACCTTCCTGGAATCATGCCAAAGAATGGTGGCATATATCAAGGCGATATAATGCACACCACAGGCGATGTTACTAAGAAGAATGGAATGCACAGCGTAACACCAAACACGATTACATATTCGGCTCCAGCAGACAGCGTTGAGGGTAGAAATATGAAGAAAAAACTAGGCGTCGTCGTTCATACCCAATATACCGGCGGTAGAAGTCTAGATAGCATGAACGCCGGCCCCCTTCCTAACAGCGTTAGATCTAAATTTAGAGAGCATCCAGACGTCAACAATATCGATCCAACAGTAGAAGTAAATCCTAATAACTATACGCCTGAAGAACAGAAACAGTTTTTAACGCATATGAATCAGGCTAAAAAGTCTTATGCCGCAATGAGTCCTGAGGCGCTAGATTCACTCAAAGGTCATGAGAAGACGTTAGAGACTCACATCAATAATATGATTAGGTCTGAAGGAAAGCCTTCTATTGAGGGTTACATGCAAGACATTACTAATAGACATAAGAAAGACGTAGATAGCGTTAAGACGCAGGCAGCGAAAGATAAGAAAGCGCAGGCTCACGCGGCTAATATTAAACACGTGATGGACAATCAAGATCACTTTAAAAGAGCTCTTGATCTTCACAACCATCTACAGTCTGCTAAGAACGTCCTCGTTAATGTCATGGCAAAGAACAGTCCGTACTATCACAGCGTCGGCGGACAACACACAGGTCCAGAAGGAACGGTTGTAGTCGACAAGAATGGTAACGCTTCTAAGATGAATAACCGTCAAGAATTTAATCGATTGAACTTTCTAAAAGGTCAATTTCAAAAACAGCAGGATCAAGATGCTTAAATTTTTACAGTTCTTAATAAGAGAAGAGACAGAAAAGTCTCACGTAATGACTTTCATGAGGGCTAATCCTCCTACTGCCGGTCACCAAAAGGTGGTTGATAAAGTAACTGCACTAGCTAATAAGAAGAAAGCGTCACACTCTATTATTCTATCTCACAGCCACGATGGAGACAAGAATCCATTGACTCCTGAACAGAAACTAAAGCATGCGCAGAGGGCGTTTCCAGACGCTAACGTCTCTACGTCGTCAAAGGAGCAACCTACGCTACTTCACCATGCGTCAAATTTATTTAGAAATGGAATTCAGCATCTTCATCTAGTAGCAGGACAAGACAGGGTTGGAGAATTTAATAAATTATTAAATGACTACAACGGTAAAGAAGGTCGGCACGGACACTATAACTTTAAGTCCATAACTGTTCATTCTGCCGGCGATAGGGATCCAGACTCAGAGGGTGTTACCGGTATCTCCGGTACTAAGATGAGAGCAGCCGCGAGATCTGGAGACAAAAAGACATTCCATGCCGGAGCATCTTCACATATGACTCCGGCGCATAAAGATGAGATGATGCGAGACATCGTCAGTTCTAGTAAGGTTTAATAATGGCTACTTTTAATTCTGCTAACGGATCGTTCCAGACATTCAATAAGACTCTTTTTGAAGCGCAGATGCTCGCTACGCCTAATGGCATGATTGTAAGCAACACGAACCCACTGCCAGTTACGCTTGGTAGCTCTAATGTTAATATTAATACAAACGGTTCTATCAACGTATCTGTTCCAAACACAATTAATGTTGCTAGTACTCCTGAAAATCCAGTTCATACACATCTTACTGAAGTTGGAACTAGTGGAATATTAAACGTTCCATATCTACCAATTGGTGGCAACGTCGTCGTTACCAGCGTTACTTCAAACGTAGTAGTATCAGTCAATAACTTTCCTACAGTAACTAATGTAAATGTAGTTTCTGGTAATGTGAGTGTTGCGTTTCCTGCGACACAGAACGTTCAAGTTTTATCTAATACGACCAACTACGTATATACTCAGGCCGCGCCAACTTGGTCTGTTGACGCTCTTAGTAAATTAAGAGTCTCTTCGACGCTGAATCAAGATTGGTTTGCTCCAATGGTTGATAATGATACTTCTTTTAGATGGAATCAATCTCTTACAGGCACAAATTCTAATAGCGTATTTTTAGCAAATACTTCTGAGATTCAGATGACTAGTGGAAACACCGCTTCTGGTTCTGCCATTAGACAGACGTATTCTAGATTCAAAGTCATTCCTGGCACCTCACACATAGTCTATACTACTGTTAATTTTACTGCAAATACTTCAGAAACTGGTGTGACAAGAAGAACTGGTCTGTACGACGCTAATGATGGAATATTCTGGGAGCAGAACGCAAACACTCTTGCGGTCGTTGTTAGAAGAACTCTGGCTAACGGGTATATTCAAGAAGACAGAACCTACGCTAACAGCTTTAGTACAGATCATCTAGACGGAACTGGTCCTTCAGGGTTTAATATATTCTCCGCTGGACTGAACAAGTATTATACTTTCTGGTTTGATCTTATTGGCGGTAGAACAGGTCGTGTTCGTTTCGGCCTCGGCACTCCTATTGGACCTCAGATAGTACATACTCAGAGTTATGCTGGTGTCGTTAATACTAATTTTATAAGTAACGCTTCTCTGCCGCTAAGAAGAGAAATATTTAACTCTACATCCCAGACTACTTCACCTACGTTTAATATGTCTGCGATATCTTTTCAATCAGAAGCTCCGGAGCTGTTCAATCCATCTCCTTCCAGCGCTTATAATATAAATGGATTTATTCCAGGCAGCTCTATGACTCCTATACTGTCTATAGGTCTAAGAGAAGGATCTCCTTATACTAGATCTGATATTACTCCAGGAGAGATTGCTCTAGTCGATCTTAACAACCAAGGAAAGAACTCTACTCCAGGCACTTATTTCTACCATGTAATATACAACGCTAACGTTAACGGAACCTATGCCTACGTCGGCAACAACGCTGTAGCTAATCCTAACACGGGTAGATCTTCGCAGTATTGGACATGGACTAATACAGCAACTGTTTCTGGTGGATTAGTGTTATTATCAGGAATAACTCAGTCTGCTTCTGCGCAGCAGACGTTCGACGGCATACCTGGGTCGTTTAATCTTGGTTCTGACATTAGTGGTAATCCCGCAACGCTCACTCTAGCCGTTCAACAGCTAGCATCTGGTGGTTCTACTGCTAATCTTGTTGCTACGTTTAACTTCCTTGAACAACTATAATATATAAATAACCAGTCAGTGCGATAAGGCCATGGCAGACTCGCATAAGTTTTTGGAAAACCCAAGGGAAACTCCAATGTTAGATAGATTTAAAACTTTTGAACCTCAGCCAGAAGTCGAAGTGCGACTTGGCGAGTCTGTCACCCTCACTGACAAAGCTAAGCTCTCCCTCTATAAAAAATCACAGAATTCAGGAATTCCGACCAATATACTAGAAGAGGTATATCGGCGCGGTCATTTCATATGGGACGAGTCGTTTGGCGGTTCAGCAGAACAGTTCGGGTTCGACAGAGTAAACTCATTTATAGCGGGAGGATTTGCTATGGATCTAGACGAAGATCTACTAGACGAGAAGCGCGGGCTATGGGACAACATCCACGCCAAGCGAGCTAGAATTAAAGCCGGTTCCGGTGAGCACATGCGCAAGCCAGGTTCTAAAGGCGCTCCCACCGCGGTAGACTTTAAGGCGTCGCAGACCGAAGAGCACGTCGGACACGAGAAGAAGTCTCACGACGCTACGATACCTAATTCAAGACTCGATCCTCCATCAGAAGTATACAGAAGATCAACTCCGGGTCAGCCTGAATACGACGAGAAGACGGTCGGTGAGAAGGCGACTTCTAATAAAGTTTTAAGAGTCGCAAGACTCGCAAGAACGGTCAAGGAAGCGTTCAAAGAAGCGCTAGAAGAAGCCAAGTATCACGGCAAGGAAGTTCCTCTGAACAAGCCGATGAAGGGCGACGTAAAGAAGTCAAAAGTCTTCGTGAAAGATCCTTCTACAGGAAACGTAAAGAAAGTAAACTTTGGCGATCCAAACATGTCTATCAAGAAAGATCAGCCGGCCCGTAAGAAGTCATACTGCGCTAGATCTTCTGGACAGGGTAACCTAGGTAAAAAGACAAGTGCAAACTACTGGTCTAGAAAAGCGTGGAACTGTGAAGAGACAGAAGTCTCAGAGGTCACCGTCCACGCCGCCGCAAACAAAGACATCAAGATCAAGAACGTTCCAATAAGAATGGCAGATGGTACTATAAAGAGTCTACCTCCAGGAAAGAGCGGTAGCTCAGGCGGGGGTGGTAAGTAATGCTTCCACTGATTCAACCAGTAGACGCGTTGAAGGCTGCCCTTGCGGACAGCTACGTGTTCGCCGTGAAGACACAGCACTACCATTGGAATGTTACTGGTCCACACTTTTCAGAGTATCATAAGTTCTTTGGCGAGCTTTATGAAGAAGTAAACGACGGCATCGATATCATTGCAGAAAATATCAGGACTCTAGGGGCGTTCTCTCCAGGATCGATGGCTAGATTCTTAGAGCTTACTACTATCGAAGAAGCTAAGAACATTCCAGACGGTCTGGTCATGATCAGCAAGCTAGCAGCAGACAACGAGAGAGTACTAGCGTCTCTTACTCACGCATATGAGTTGTGTGAGAAGTATAAGCACTATGGAATTTCTAACATTCTTCAAGATCGTATAACTGCCCATCAAAAACACGGATGGATGCTCAGATCTTTCACAAAGGCATAATAGATGGATAAGAGACTATCACTAGAACACCTGATCAGAAACATCGCAGAGGGTAAGTTTACTCCTTCTGACGAGCCAAAGATCTCTCTAGAGCACGCTATCAGAAACGTCGCTGAGGGAATTGGAACTATCGGTGACGACAAGCCAAAGGGCACCCCTACTACATTTATGACTAGAAAGTATAAGTCTCAGAACGGCGGACACGTCGCGGCCGGCAAGGGCGCACACACAAACATGAAGCAGGCAGACGATATTAAACTAGAATGCGCACCATCTGATATGAGTGGTGTAAGCGCTCAACTTAATACTGAGAGCGGCAAGAAGAAGATTAAAGAAGGCGATCTATCGACAGACGGCGCTATGTCTTCAGGTGATTGCGGCTCTCTATCTGCTACTGAATCTGGTAAGAAGAAGATGAAGGAAGAAGCAGAATACGCAGACGTCGATGGCGTATCTAAGGGAACTGAAGAGCGCCGCAAGGTGAAGAGCATGGCGCGTTTTAAAGACTTCGGACCTAAATCATCTGGATCTACTCTCAATAAGACCGGTCAGATCATGACTAAGATAATCGACGAGGACGCTAAGAGAGCAGACGACGAGAATAACGATCCTTCAGCAGATGAGATGCCCAAGGTCAAGAAGACTATTAAAGACACAGACGATAAAGACAAAGTAAAGAACCCAAAGGGCAAGACTGGTGTAGAGTGGAATCCAACTATCAAGAGCGCAGCTAATGATAAAGATTCACTTCCCGAGTCTGTAGAACACGTCGAAGAAGGAAAGATTAAAGATATCGCAAAGGTAGCTTCAGTCGTTGGAGCTCTAGGCGCTCACGCTGGTAAGGTATACGACGCCGGAAACGTAGCGATAAGCCAAGATCCTGGACACGCCATCACGACAGCGATGACATACGCTAATCCTACGAGTCGCGCGCTGAACATGATGCCAACTGCTTTCAAGTCCACCGCAGTGAATAAAGACGAAGACGAGAAAGCAAGACAAAAGAAATTCGGAACAAAACTAGTAGCAAAGGAAGAAGAAGAGATGACGGACGAAGTCAAGAACCCACTTATAGATTCGTTCTTGGCGCTGCAGGGCGACAAGACAGGTAACATCTTTGAAGCCGCAAAGAAGCTGTCTGCTAAGCAGAAGAAGATAGCCGCAGTGGCAGGTGACAAAGACGAGATAGACGCTGCTGACTTCGCCGCTCTTCGCGCCGGTAAGAAAGTTGAAGAAGAAGTAGAGCAGGTAGATGAGATCTCTGGCGCTAAACTCGGTTCATATATGGTAGCGTCAAAGAAAGACGAGACTGCTCGACGAGATAAAGGCATCGAAGTTCGTGATCAGCTACGTAAAGAAACAGGTATGCATTTTGGTACTCCTATCGATAGAAAACTTCATAGCCCGACTGCTAGTCGTGGAGCTATGCAGAAGTTAGCTGTTAAGAAATTATCAGGAACTGCTAAAGTTCCTGCTACAGAAGACGTTGAGTTCTCAGCAGAGGAACTAGCACACTTTGATTCAGTCGTAGAAGCGCTCGGACAGTCAAAGGACGCTACTCAAAAAGGTTCTTTTAAGAAGGCAGGGTCAACAACTACAAACGGCGACCCAGTAAGACCTACAGTTCCAGATCGCGATCTTACTGATAGCGTGATTGAAGAAACTGAAAAGAAAGAGTATAAGAAACTATCTTACGATGAATTCGTCAAAGGTAGAATCGAAAATCCTACACCCGAACAGCACAAAGAGATTGGACGAAGATTGAAGAAAGCCGGTGTTCCTGGTAGTGGATGGCATTTCAAAAAAGCAAAAGAGATGCAGAAAAATGTGAAAGAAGAAAATATTGATGAGGCTCGTGGTCGTCCGAAGAAAGCCGATGACGACGCTCCAACACACTCCGGTCGCGATCCTAAGCAGCACATTCAAGTAGTTGCAGGTCAGGCCGCGGCTGGTAGACATATCGAATTCCATCACAACGATGGATCAAAGACGACTATCACGCCAGATCATGGAAGAAAAATCGTGGCTCATTTGAATTCGCTTAAGCCGGCTGAAAGACATTCAGCTGTAAACAAGATGCATGACAGTGCAAAGGGAATGAAGCTCTAATGCCTATAATTGCTAATACTGTTATATCGAGTGGTAATAAGTCTGTAGAGCCAGAACTACCACCATTGATACCACTTGAACAGGTCTCTCAAGTGCCAAAGACGAAATTAGATAAGGTCAGTGAAGGCATATTGATCGTTGATGGCAAAGAGAAGAAGATTTCTAGGCAGTCGCAGTACATACTCGACATGCTGACTTTGGATAATGAATAAATAAGAATAAAAAGACTTCAAAGGAGAAAACAATTATGGCACAATGGGGTAGAAACGATCAGTCAGTAACTGCTAATAGCACTACTACGACTGAATCATCAAACGGAGCACCAATTGGAACTTGGGCTTTGATTAAAGGCGGCGGCGAAGTCGCCTCTGTTCGTGTTAATGGAGCTAATGCGCATTTTGGTAACACGTCAGCCGGTTCTAGAGCAAACGTAGACGTCGCTATGTTCAACAACACAACACCAAGCGCATTTATTCCTGGCGTGGCTGTTGGCGTATTTGGTGTATCAGCTACAGAGCAGGCAAACAACAACTTAAATAACTCAGTCGAGCACGGAGCCCACTGCGGTTGGAACCTACGCCGCGCTGGTACAGGTCCAATTGTTTCTGGCGTTTATACAAACACAGGAACTGGTTATAACAACAACGACGTTCTAGTCGCAAAATCACCAGTCGCAGGTGGTAATGCGCAGTTCAGCATCTCAACAAACGCTACTGGCGGTAACGTTTCTTTGACTCTAACGACTCCTGGCTTTGGATTCAACTTAGCAACGATTCCAACAACAAACCTGTTCGTAACAAATGCTACCGGCGGTACTGCTGCTGGTAATACTGTGACTACTTACTTTACTGTTACTGCAGGTGGTCGCGCAGGTCGCGTTCACCATGAAACACTAGTTGCATTCGGTTCGCTCGGTGCTCAGACTGCCGCTTATGGTACTCCAGCTACTGTAGCAGATGCTACTTCTGATAATACACTATTCCCAGGCGTATAAGGCGTATATAAATGACAGATAATAGTCTTAAAGTATCACAACTACCAGTTACGACGACTGTTGCGAATACAGATCGAATAATGGTATTATACAACGCGGCGTGTACTACTGTCAACGCCTCTGTTTGTACTATTACTGTCAATAGTTTCGTTAATGCCGCTTTGATGGTAATAAATCAAGATATTAACGCGACTTATCCTAATAACACGCAGTTAGCAGCTAATCTAGCGAATTACATATCGCTGACTACTATAACTGCAAACGTGTTAACGCTCACCTCTAACAACACTAACTACGTTGGCTCTACTCCTGCTGCCAACGTAGTTTCTACTACCGGTAACTATACTATCACCGGTGTGTATACACACTCTGCTAACCTACTCGCTAACAGCGCGTATTTTGGTAACACTACTACTAACACGTTCATCACTAATGGTCTAGTTCAGACCACGAACGGCGTATACTCAGTTGGTCAGTTCAACGGCACATATACAGACGGTATCGTAGTCGACTATGTCACCAACAACGGTCGTGTTAGCGCTGGTTCAGGTGATACTATGACGTTCTACACCGGTGGTGTCGGTGTCACTCAGATGATGCAGTTAAACGCTACTGCGTTATCCGTTAATACTAATATCCAGACAGGTGCCGGCGGCGGTTCTGCCACGGGTGGTGTCACTGTTAACTCTTCTGTGATAACAATTGGTAATACGACAGTTAATTCGTTCTCAAACTCAAGTCACTTCTACTCTGGCAACTCAACATACTACGGAGTTGGTAATAATACAGCAGAATCTATAGTTTCACCTACTGGCAACTCGACAATGACAGCGACTTCATTCACCGTGAACGTCGCAGCTGGAAGTTCAGGAACGATAGTAGTTGGTAACTCCAGCGCGTGTACGTCTTTAGGTATCGGCACGATCAGCGCGGCTAACGCCACTATTACCACAAACACGTTCAATCTTGGTACGGCGAACGTAGCGGGTCATACTGCAGCTCTCGCTAACGGTTACTCAAGACTTCCAAACGGTCTAATGCTACAGTGGGGAACCATAGCAGCCGTTAACTCAACGGCTAACGTTACGACGTTTGCAACTGCTACCGGCGCGGCATTTACGACTAACGTGTTTTCTGTAACTGCTACGACGAACACGACAGCTTCTTCGATTGCAGTCACGACCGCTAACTCTACTGCCATTACTCTTGTGGCTAATAGTACGACAAACACCGCTGTGAACTGGATGGCTATTGGTATTTAATAACAAATAAGAAAATATAATGAACAATGAAAAGTTGACTAATGATAACTATCTTGTATTCTGTGCTCAACACTATAATGGTAAGAGATACTATACCACTGAAGAGTTTGTTGAAGATCTAAACAGAGTAAAATATATTAAAAAATTGATAACTAGATATATTGAGAACGATGATCTGAAGGAGCGCTTGATCCTGAATCATATCATCGTTCTCAATAATTGTTTTGGGCCTGAAGTACTAAATAAGATTTTATACCTAAAGCTCAGCAAGCAGATGAAGTATATAAAACCATTTTTAGTCTTATTAAATATAATGGCAGAAAAGATATACGACGTCGGCGAAGAAGAAGTCGTTGTCACTGACGCCATAGAAATGGATTCTGTAATAATAGACAAACTAAGGAAAGTCTGATGCCGGCAAATATGGATCATTTAAATCTATTCATAAAGTTTGCAGCTAAAGAGCTCGGCATCAAAGCGCTTCCTAAGATTCATTTTGTAGGTAGTTCTGAGAACAAGATGGATGCGTTTGGCCACACTAATAAGAAAGATATATACGTTAGAGTGACCGATAGACATCCAATAGATATCATGAGAACCATCGCCCACGAGCTAATCCACTGTGGTCAAAAATCTGGAAGCGATAAATGGAAAGAAGATAATGCCAATGAAATGGCAGGAAGACTGATGAGAAAGTTTGATATTAAATATCCACATGTTTTTAAAGATAAAGCCGTTAAGGCGAATATGATGGAAGACGGCATGGCGGCCAACGCTGTCGGTGCTGGAGGTATGGGCGCGTCTAGTTCCGGTCCTATACAAGGATTTGATCCACTATTAAAACCAATGTTAAAGAGAAAGCCTATTATAAATAAAGTAAAGGGTCTGAGAGACATTATAGGTAGTGACTATAAGAACGACAGAAAATCAGACAAGAGGTAGTCACTAATGCCAGAGAATTATTCTACTTACGAGAGAAGACAGGATAGACTCGAGGAAGTCGTAGATCGACTCACGAGCATATCTTCAGATCTCAGCAAGATGATTGCAGTCCACGACCAGAGGCTCAATCACCAAGAAAAGCAGCTGAATAACGTAGAGATATCAGCTGAGAGAAGAAGGGAAGAGTTAGAACTTCGCTTCGAAACAATCAACGACAAATTAGAGACCATAAAGCAGCAGAACGTAGAGCAGACCGAGCGCCTATCTGAGAAGATAGCCGACATGGAAAAGATCATGTGGAAGTACGGTGGTGGTCTGGCAGTCGTTGCGTTTATAATGGCTTATGGTCCTAGCATACTAAGAATCCTCAACTTACATTAATTTTTGTTTACAGATTTATAAAATCCTAGTATAATAGTCTATGACACATTAATACTAGGATATATTATGGATTGGTTAGAACATAAGTACATAGGGTTGTTGAGCAGTCGCTTACGGAACTTCAAGAGGAAGTCCGGAAGTATGTATAACTTTTCATGTCCTATCTGCGGAGACTCAAAGAGGGTAAGCAGTAAGGCTCGTGGTTTCATAATCGAGAAACAGGGAAAGTCCGTATACTACTGCCACAACTGCTCTATAACCCTGTCTGTGCCGAATTTCATCAAGGCGGTAGATCAGGTCCTGTACAACGACTTTAGACTCGAGCGACTGGCCGGCACTAAGACTAAAGAGCAGGACGAGTACGAGAAGTTTGTAGAAAAGATGAAGAAACCGGTGTTCATGTCATCGGGTCCTTTGAAGGGTTTAAAGAAGGTGTCTCAGCTTTCCGCTGATCATCCGATGAAAAAGTTTGTTGAATCTAGAAAGATACCTAATGCCTACCATGCAAGACTTTTCTGCTGTCCTAATTTTATGCACTATGTCAATACTCTTCTTCCCGACAAGTTTTCAGCTGAGTCTCTGGCTCACGATGAGACGCGTCTTCTTATACCTTTTCTGGACGTTAATAAGACCGTGCATGCCTTCCAAGGAAGATCTCTTAAAAAGAACTCACACGTTAAGTACATTACAATTGTACTGCGCGATGACGTACCTAAAGTCTTCGGTCTCGACAATGTTGATCGTGCAAGACTCATTCCTGTCTTGGAAGGTCCGATCGACTCTATGTTTGTTGACAATAGTATTGCAACTGCAGGTGGCGATCTTATATCTGCAGTTCGCGGGTTTGATCGATCTCAGCTGGTGATAGTTTATGACAACGAGCCTAGATCTAGAGAGACGTTTAAGAAGATAGACAAGGCGATCATGAACGGGTATAAGGTGGTCATATGGCCGGATAACATGGAGCACAAAGACGTCAACGACATGGTTCTAGCCGGTCTAAGCACCGACTTTATCGGTCATATAATTAAACAGAACACGTACAGCGATTTGGCAGCCAAGTTGGCGCTGCAGAAGTGGAGTAAGGCATGAGGGCGCGAAAGAAACCGGTAGAGATCGAGGCTCATAGACTCACTATAGAGAACTATGATTTTGTAGCAAAGTGGTGTAAGGGTCTGCTCATCAAGCGCGACGATAACTTTGAGCCATATATACAGATTATGACGCTAGAGGGAGTCATGACCGCGCGACTCCACGACTACATAATCAAGGGTGTAGCCGGCGAGTTCTATCCGTGCGCTCCTGCGATATTCGATCAGACCTATGAGATAATTGATGAATGAGTTAGACCTACTTAATCTAAACGGTTTCTCCGCAGCCATCGACAGGATGAGCATGGTGGAGGCGTTTAAGATAAGTCCTAACATACACTTCTCATATATGGAGCATCCAGTCAGTAGGATGAAGTACTGCGTCATCAAGAACGTACTTCAGAATCCAGAGATGTTCATCAACATCCTCAAGCGATATCCCGCGTACGGCGGCTCAGTTCGCTTCATGAATCCAGGGTTTAGACAGAATTTAAACTTCTTTGACTTTAGTCTTCTGACTGCGCTGTGGACTAGAGCCTATCGAGTGATGACCGGAGACACCTCGGTCATTAAGTCCTATGAGTGGATAAACAGCACGAACATATTCTATAAGGGAATGCTAGCCAAGGACATGCCGCACTACGACCCGCTGCACTACGTGGCCAATCTATGGTTGACTAAAGACATGCCGGACTGCGGTACAGGACTGTATAAATTTAAGGTAGAAGACAGAGAGTACTTTGACTCGGCTAGCATTCCTGAAGACGACTACACGCTGCTTCACAAGCTGCTAAAGTACGACCAGTTTACCGACGTGCCGTGGACCGGCATAAGAGACAGCGAACACTGGGAGCGATACGGGGCTCTGCCGAGTGAGTACAACAGCGCAGTGGTGTACTGTGGTAGAAACTTTCACGCGCCGAACTTCTATCCAGACGAGTGGCCTGAGCATACTGTGAGATACTCTATGGTCTCTTTCCTTATAGATAAAGATACGGCCGAGCTAGACATATTTAAATTATAAAGGAACATCGCATGAATGACGCTAAGATCGTCGCTGTTACACAGCCTAAGTTATATGAGACAGAGTATTCTAAATGGTTCTACAATAGACAGAGAGCCCTGACGGTCGATGAGTTCGTCGCATACGTCGCTAGGGTGTCTAACCCGTCTAACCAGAACAACCATCTCACTGCTGATAAGCTACTAAAGTATCTTGTTAAAAATAAGCACTGGTCTCCATTTGAGATGGTCAATATAGTCATGGAGATAAATACCACACGCGACATCGCTCGCCAGATTCTCAGACATCGCTCATTTACATTTCAAGAATTCAGTCAGCGCTACGCCGATCCAACTTCAGATTTAGGTTTTGGTATTAGAGAAGCGCGTCTGCAAGATACAAAGAATAGACAAAATTCTATTGAAACTGGAGATAAAGAGTTACATAGAGACTGGAAGGTAAAACAAGAGCAGTTGATTCACGAATGTATTCTTGGCTATAAGTGGGCAATAGCAAACGGTATTGCAAAAGAACAGGCAAGAGCGGTATTACCAGAAGGTTTGACTATTTCTAGAATGTATATGAATGGCACGCTTAGATCTTGGATACACTACTGCGATATAAGAATGTCAGAAGGAACTCAGAAAGAACATCGCGAAGTAGCTAGTAGCGCTTGGAGTCAATTAGTTAAAGAATTTCCGTCATTAAAAGATGTGAAGAAATAATTACAACGAATTTAAGTACGAAGGATAGAAGAATGTCAATGAACGTTTACCAGCAATATATTCACAAGTCCAGATACGCAAGATATCTTCCAGAATTAAATCGTAGAGAACATTGGCAAGAGACAGTCCAGCGCTACGTCGACTACATGTTCGACAAGGTAGGTGTCGACGACGCGTCTCTAAAGAAAGAAGTATTCAACGCTATTTTTAATCTTGAAGTGATGCCGTCTATGCGCGCACTTATGACGGCGGGTAAGGCTCTAGATCGCGACAATGTCGCCGGCTACAACTGTTCATACCTACCTATTGACGACCCTAAAGCGTTCGATGAGGCCATGTGTATTCTTATGAACGGCACCGGTGTTGGCTTCTCAGTTGAGCGTCAGTACGTTAATAAATTACCGGAAATTCCAGAACAACTATACGACTGTGACACACTAATCACAGTTAGAGACTCTAAAGAGGGTTGGGCAAAGGCGCTGCGTATGTTGATCGCACTGTTGTATACCGGTGAGATCCCAAAGTGGGACGTGTCTAAACTTCGTCCTGCCGGGTCCGTTCTTAAGACGTTCGGCGGACGCTCTTCTGGTCCAGAACCACTTAACGAGCTGTTCAAGTTTATCGTTCGCATATTTAAGAACGCTCATGGCCGCAAGTTGACTTCGCTAGAGTGTCACGATATCATGTGTAAGATCGGCGAGGTGGTAGTCGTCGGTGGCGTGCGTCGTTCCGCCATGATTTCACTCTCTAATCTTTCTGACGATAGAATGCGTCATGCAAAAGCAGGTCAATGGTGGGAAGCAAATGTTCAAAGAGCTCTTTCAAATAATTCAGCAGTTTACACAGAGAAGCCCGAAGTCGGACAGTTCATGCAAGAGTGGCTATCAATCTACGAGTCCAAGTCAGGAGAAAGAGGCATATTTAGCCGTGCTGCATCGCAACGTGTCGCTAAAAAGAACGGCCGCAGAGATCCATCGTTTGAATTCGGAACTAACCCCTGTTCAGAGATTATCCTCAGACCTTATCAATTCTGCAATCTCACGGAAGTCGTTATCAGAGCTGATGACACTGAAAGAACTCTTGCAAGAAAGATTAGAGTCGCGGCAGTATTGGGAACGTTTCAATCGACGATGACCGACTTTCCGTATCTTCGCAAGATATGGCAGAAGAATACTGAAGAAGAGAGACTGTTAGGCGTGTCGTTTACAGGCATCTACGACTCACCTCTTATGAACGATCCTGAAGATCCGGATCTACCGGCTCGTCTTGAGAAGTTGAAGCAGGTCGCTATCGACGCGAATAAAGAATGGAGTGAGAAACTTGGAATCAATCAGTCAACTGCTATCACCTGTGTTAAACCATCCGGAACTGTTAGCCAACTTGTTCTTAGTCCTTCCGGTATTCATCCAGGTCACGACCGCTATTATATTCGTCGCGTACGGTCTGACAACAAAGATCCCCTTACTAAACATCTTATCGATGCTGGCGTTCCTCATGAGCCTGATGTTACTAAGCCTCACTCTACTACTGTCTTTTCGTTTCCAATGAAACTACCAGAAGGCTCAATAGTAAGAGAAGAAGTAGACGCCATTAAGCATCTAGAGCTCTGGTTGAAGTACCAGCGTCACTGGTGTGAGCACAAGCCTTCCGTCACCATCAACGTGAAAGAGGAAGAGTGGCCAAGAGTCGGCGCTTGGGTATACGATCACTTTGAGGAGATGTCTGGCGTGTCGTTCCTTCCATACGACGGCGGCACTTATAGACAGGCTCCATACGAGACTATCACTAAAGAAGAATACGAAGCTGCTATTATAAATATCCCAACAACGGTCGACTGGGACTCTCTAATCGAGTTGACTGATCAAGTTGAAGGGGCGCAGACGCTAGCGTGCACAGCTGGGAGTTGTGAGATATGAACGACGACTGGAACAACGGCTATAAAGCTGGATACGAAGAAGGGTATAGAACAGCTGTGTCCGACATTAAGATCGCCTCTTCTAAAGAAGTTAAGATACAAGATCCAGGCTGCCTAGAAGACTTCTATGAAGAGGCGTATGGCGCTGCTGTCTATAGGAAAATGAAAAAGGAACATGACAGGGAATAGTAAGATAATCCTACTCACTGATATCTATGAGACTAAGGCTAGAAAAGAAAAAGAGCTAGCATATTATAAAGAACAGCTGGAGATCCTAAATCAAAAGATGTTCTTTATAAGAAAAGATATTGAAATAACAACGATTTGTATCAACCTTATAGAGAATGAAATGGTGGTGGATATAAAACAATTAATAGAAGAGAAAAAGAATGATTAATAGATTTAAATTCGCAGTCTTATTTGCTTTCTTATCGTGTGGTACTGCTTTTGGCGATCCAATAGTAGTATCGCCTATTCTACCTAATCCAGTGATGACTCCTGGAGTTGCGGATCCAAGAGGAACTAGAGAGAACATCTGTCTTTCTGGCTATTCTGGATCTGTAAGAAACGTTTCGAGTAGAACTAAGCAGCAGGCTTTCGACTTGTATCATCTAGATCGCACTAGAGAGAAGTTTGAGATTGATCATCTCATCTCGCTAGAACTCGGCGGTTCTAACGATATTAAGAATCTATGGCCGCAGTCTTATGAGACCAAGCCGTGGAACGCCCACGTTAAAGATAAGCTAGAGAATAGACTGCATCGTGAGATCTGTGACGGTATCATCACTGTAGACGAAGCACAAGAAATGATTAAGACAGACTGGATCAAGACGTATTGTGGAAAGTTTGACGACATGGAAGAACAGTGCTCGGACTATCTTAATAAGGAGAAGAACAAATGAAGGTAGACGCAGAACTGTTTGATCTCTGTAGAGAATTTATTAGAGATAATAAGATCACAGAAGACGATGACGAGCTAGATGGTATAGACATATCAGACATCCATGAATTTATTTCGAACATATGTGGGTTGGTAGGTTACTACGAAGACATCGACCAAGAAGAACTCGACTTTGATGAGTGATAAATATCCCGAAGGAGATTCGGGATGTCATGGATTAATCCTTTTTCTTATAAGGGCCACGTTTTTTACCAGTTAGAGCTTTTGATCTTTTTAAATTACTTTCTATAGATTGTTTTTTGCCAATTTTGGCTAATCTCATTTTTTCTATAGTTTCTTGAGAGAAAATTCTTCCTTTTAATTTACTGGTCCTTTTTATTATATGATCTTTTGATTGTTTTTTGCCTTTGTTACCAGAAGCATTATGATTCCCGATCATGGCGGTAGAAGTTCCAGGTTTTGGAACTGAAGCAGATTGTATGGAAATTGCGATATTATCTGTTTGATTTATAAAATCTTCTCTTAAAACAACTTTCAATCTTCGAAGAACTTTAGTTTCCCATATTCTGGCGTTGTTTTCGTTTGTAAAAGTTTTACGGATTTGGATAATATCAGGCTCGCCATATTCTGATCGAGCCTTTTTAACAAGTTTTGAAGAAGTGAAATAAGATGTCCATAAATCTGAGGGTTGACATCCTTTGGCGTATCTTACGCCATAATACCATATATTGTATTTTGACCATCCAATAAGATAGGTATATGGAATATAAATAATCATATGCTGATCCTCCATGCAGGGTTAGAGTAGATGAGAGTTCCCGCTCTGCGATCTACGTTTTATTTATATTTTAGGATATCTTATGACTTGGTTTTATGAAGAAAAAGTATTGGAGAATATACCCGAAAAGTTTATTGGATTCGTCTATATAATAGAAAATCTCCGCACCAAACGCAAATATATCGGCAAAAAGAACTTCTACTTCGCCAAGACTAAACAGATAAAAGGCAAGAAGAAGAGGTACAAGGTAGAGTCTGACTGGAAAGAATACTACGGCTCTAACGATAAATTAAATGAAGACGTCAACCTACTAGGAAAACATAATTTTAGTAGAGAAATTATAAGGTTCTGCTCTTCTAAGGGTGAGATGACATACTTCGAGGCAAAATACCAGTTCGAAAATAGCGTGTTAGAGTCAGATGACTGGTATAACTCTTGGATAATGTGTAAAGTGAGAAAGAATCATTTGACATTTCTAAAGAAGTAGTGTATAATACGCAAATAGTCAATTAATAGGTTATATGATGATTCAACGTGAAAACGCTCTGCCAAGACAGCTATTTGACAGATTCAAGAATGAAGTATTTGATAGAAACTTTCCTTGGTTTTATAATGAGACCACGTATAGGTCTAATGAGGATAAGTTTAGCTACAGCTTCTATCACCTAGCTTACTTTGATGGAAGAAGTAATTCTCAAATTACAAACTTAGCGGAAGCGTGTATTCTGCATCTGGCTGATACCGCCGGATATAAAGTCAACGCTATTCTTAGAATTAGATTGACTATGCTGCAGATTAATCCTATTGGCCATATTCATCCACCACACGTAGACATGGATGATAGACATATGACTGGGCTGCTATATTTTAACAACAATGATGGTGATACCATACTGTATAATGAGTTTTATAATCCGGACGACGGTCAGCCGGCTGATTTCTACCTACAAGAAGTATTAAAAAATAATGTCACAGAGTTTACTAGGGTATCACCAAAAGAAAACTCTTCAATCTTCTTTAATGGGCATCAGTATCATTCTAGTAGCTCACCGACCTACACCAACAGAAAAGTGGTGTTAAACTTTAACTTCATCTAATACTCCTGTAGAACAATTGGTCAGTTCTCGCTGCTCATAACAGCGCGGTTACAGGTTCGAGTCCTGTCAGGAGTACCAATATCTGAAAGGCTATAATATGAAATACGTGATTTTTATAATGGCGCTTGTGTTTGGTACGTGGAATACCGCTCAGGCCGGATTTGTAGATGATCTATTTGGAGGATCTCAGATAGAACAGGTGAGTCAAGGTAAACACTCTAAACATATAAATATCTATTCCACTGGGCGTCATAACGCCTCGTGGTATAATGACCGAAGTGGACGGACAGCTTCGGGTATGAGAGCCACCTATGGTGTAGCTCATAGAACTCTTCCGTTTGGTACTAGGGTATTGATTACCAATCCCGCCAACGGAAGGACAGTAACAGCCGTCGTAACCGATAGAGGGCCATTCGTCAGAGGTAGAACACTCGACGTAAATCAAAACGTAGCCAATGCTCTCGGCTTTAAATCCCATGGAACAGCACGATTACATATGCAAGTGCAGTGACTTAGTCGGTTACGCATAAAAGAAAGGTAAATATATGAAGAAGATTATCCTAGCTGCGACTGTAGCTACTATGGTTTTCGCGATAAGCGAAACTGCAGAAGCAAGAGTCAGTCACAGCAAGAATACTCAGTATTCAACAAACTTAGAAGAGACTTATGAGAACCCGTTCGCCGAGCTACTCGGTGGCACTTCATCGAATGGAGAAGAGTGGTCCGTTAGTCCACGTGTTAAATTTCGCACAAGAAAACAAGCACGTGCTTATCAACAACACGAAGAAGAGCAGTATGGTTTCGGACATGCTTCAGGTTCGCTTGTAGCATACGGATACGAACTGCAGCATAGAGGCTTCCGCGTATCTGAACATCCGTCTTTTGGTGGAGTTCATCACGTACACGCACATCATTCGGCGCACTACTCCGGTAATGCGATCGATATTAATGTCGGCCGTGGCGTGCGTGAAGCCAGTTCACAATATGCGCATAGATTTGATCAGCTAGCGGCTGAAGCAAGAGCTGCTGGTTACACGGTTCTCTGGAGAGTGCCTGGTCATTACGACCACATTCATATTCAGAAATAAACAACTAGGGAGGCAATGTCCGTGCCTCCCTTTTCACCCGACAATGGAGAAGATACGTGAGTCTAGACAAAGAAAAAGAAAAATCAGAAATTCCAGACATCGAAGACTTTCATTACTATCTTTTTAATTCTACGTTTGACGCTTCTTCAACTGGAGACGCTTTAAAATATATACTTGCTAGAAATTTGATGAGAAAAGATAGACCAAAACAGATTAAAATGATCATCAATTCTCCTGGCGGTGAAGTTCCTTCTGCGTTCGCACTCATCGATACGATGAAGGGTTCTAGAATACCTATATACACATATGGACTAGGTGAGATCGCGTCGTGCGGTCTGTTGACGTTCATAGCCGGCGCTAAAGGACATAGATATATTACAAGAAACACTGCGATCTTATCGCACCAGTTTTCTTGGGGTTCTATTGGCAAAGAACACGAATTAATGGCTCAAGTTAAAGAGTTCAATAATACCAGTCAAAGGATTGTAGAACACTATAAGCGTTGTACTGGTCAGACAGAAGCTAATATAAAGAAATATTTACTGCCAGCAGAAGACGTCTGGTTAACACCAAAAGAAGCAATCAAGTTTGGAATAGCTGACGAGATCGTTGATTTTTACTAAGTGGAGAACAAAATGACCGTGATTAGATTTAATCCTGATGAAGTTTTTAATACTGACAGTACCGAGTATGAGATTCTAGTAGACGCAGTTCCTGTTATCAAAGGTGTTGAGGGCGCTGTAGTTGAGATCGGTACTCGCCGCGGCGGATCGGCCAGAATGGTCATGGACTGTTTAGAGCACAGCGGTGATACTAACCGATCGATGTTCTGTATCGATCCATATGGAAACATCGATCTCGAGATCACAAACATCAATGCATCTATTCACTATCCTGGTAAACATCAGGTAGAAGGTGATCCGATGTCTAAAGATGTTTCATTTTCAACGAAGTTTGATTACACAAACACGATGCGAAATAGAGTAATTCCATCTCTATACTACTATGGTTTCTCTAAAGGACTTAACTTTACTTTCTTCTGTCTTGAAGATACTGAGTTTTTTGCTCGCTATCCGGACGGTGTTCCAGTGTATGACGAAGAAAAGAAGTTAGAAGATAAGTTCGCGTTCGTCTTCTATGACGGTCCCCACACCAATCAGGCTGTGATCGATGAGCTAAATTATTTCTTGCCAAAGTCACCGGTAGGGTCAGTCTATGTGTTTGACGATATCTGGATGTACGACCACGATATGATTGAGAGAGACTATCTCTTCATTAATGGATTTGAGACCCTTCGAAAAGGAAATGTGAAGGCATCTTATGTCAGAAAGATCAAGTAAGATATTTGTCGTTATAGAATGGCTGGCGACTGTAACACTAGTCGCCGGCGTAGCTCTTACGTCTTTTAATATCTTTCCGCTCAACATCTATATCAGCCTGGTTGGAAACCTACTGTGGTTTATCATGGGCGTGCACTGGAAAAAGTGGTCTCTTATAGTAATTCAGATATTCATAACTATAATATATGGGATCGGAATAATCAAGTATTTTTTTGTTGACATCTGATATCGAGTGTGATAATATAAATACAGGTCTAAATATGGAGAAATATATGTGGAAGAGTGATCTAGAAATTTTAGTAGAGAATGATATGGCTTCGAAGGGATATGATCCTAAGTTGATCACGTCCATTAGAGAGTATTGGGAGGCGTATTTCAATGGCTATTGAGATCTATTCAAAAGACGGTTGTCCTAACTGTGTGAAGGCTAAGCAGCTGTTAAACACACACGGTAAAGATTTCTTTGAGTACAAGCTTAATGAAGACTTTACTCGAGAGATTCTTCTATCAAAGTTTCCAGAAGCTAAGACTTTCCCGGTGATCGTCATCGATGGTATGAATATCGGTGGCTATGAGCAGCTGTTCAAGTGCATCACCGAAGAGAGACTAGACAATCGCAAGCTTCTAGTTGAAGACTATTTTGGAGCTTAAAATGACTGTTAAATATGATCGCGACGTACTCTTAAACGATCTCACTGAAAACGTGTGTGAGGTCTATTTTACTAAAGTGAATGGTGAGAAGAGAGCTATGAGATGCTCGCTTCGTCCGGACGTGCTTCCTGAGTCTTATACGAACTCAGAAGCGCCAAAGGTGAAAGATTTTCATACGCAGAATAAAGACGTACTTGCGGTATGGGATCTGCAGAACGCAGGTTGGAGATCGTTTCGCGTCGATTCTGTAGAATACGTACAGGTGATAGATAACTACTAGAAAGATAAACATGATAGTAGGTATAACTTTTGGGGCGTTTGATCTTCTACACGTAGGTCACATCGCCATGCTTACAGAAGCAAGAGATAATTGTGACTGGCTTAATGTTGGTCTACATACTGATCCGACTGTAGATAGACCCTACTCAAAGAACAAGCCCTCTCAGACTGTATTTGAGAGATATGTTCAGCTTAGCGCACTCAAGTGTGTGGATAATATTATCCCATATGACACAGAAAAAGATCTAGTCAATATATTATCTTTGCTAGATCTTCAAAAGAGGTTTATTGGCGCTGACTATTCTGATAGGAATAAACCAATAACTGGCATAGATATCTGTAAAATTAGAAATATCGATATAGTATTCTTAGACAGATACCACAGCTATTCAACTACAGAACTGAGAAACAGATGTGCAAAGCCGTATTTTTAGATAAAGATGGTGTAATCAATAGTCTAGTGCTAAGATCAGACGGCAGAATGACTTCACCATGGACGCTCGCTGAATTTAAAGATAGACTATATCCACATGTCAAAGAATCGATTACACGATTAAAAGACATGGGCTTTTCTGTGTTCGTAGTGACAAATCAGCCTGGCGTATTAGACGGTGAGATGTTTATAGTAGAGCTTGACTCTATCTGCGAATATCTTGAAGAAGAACTAGGTGTGAATCACGTGTTATACGCGCTTAAGAAAGATACTAATCTTTATAAGCCAAACACGGGTATGATCGACTCACTCATGCGCATCTATGAGATCAATTCTCAGGGTAGTTATATGATCGGTGATAGATGGAAAGACATCGTTCCAGGAAACAAGTGTATGCTGACGACAATACTAGTCGGTAACGAACACGCGTATGATCCACCAGAAGAATATATAGATATGAGTGAACCTTATCATGTCGCGTCGGATTTAGCCGCCGCAGTTGCTATAATTGAAATGGAGTTTAAGAATGGCGTTCGTTGAAGAAAATGAAATCTCTGCTAAGTCTCACGGCGGCACTGAGATTACAAAGAGAAGCATCGGTAAGTATATTCCTGAAGAGCTAGGAAAAGAATTTCAGATCGTGCCTTCTCGTATTAGAGATCTAGAAGAAGATAAGATTAGAATCTATTGGGCTCACGACCTCGCTCACGATCCTGAGTGCGCGCACTTTAAAGAAGAAAACAGCAGAAATCGTTTTCATAAGATGGTGTTCAGCTCTAACTGGCAGCTTCAGGAGTTTAATAATAGACTCGGTATCCCGCTAGACTCAAAGGTTCAGGTCATTGAGACCCCGGTCGAACCTATTGAGCTCGTAGCAAAAGATCCAGATAAAGTAAATTTGATCTATTTCTCTACCCCACAACGCGGTCTAGAACTGTTGATTCCTGTAGTAGACGCGCTAGCGCAGAAGCACAAGAACGTTCATCTTGACGTGTTCTCTAGTTTTAAGATCTACGGCTGGGACGAGGCAGATCAGCACTTTGAACCCCTGTACGACAAAATTCGCAACCATCCAAATATGACATACCACGGCTTTGCCCCGCAGGAGAAGCTTAAAGAGCATATTCAGAAAGCGCATATTCTTGCCTACCCGTGCGTATGGCCTGAGACGTCTTGTAGGGTACTAATTGAATCGATGTCTGCTGGACTACTTGCAGTTCATCCAAACCTAGCCGCGCTTCCTGATACTTCTGGTGGTACGACGTTCATGTATCAGTTTAGTCAGAAGCCAGAAGAGCACGCACAGACGTTTTATAAGTACCTTGACAAGGCTATTCAGGAGGTGAATAACCCTGATCTTCAGAACTATATGAAGTTTGTTAAGGCATATGCTGATACGCGATTCAATCTAAAGAAGATAAGCGCGCAGTGGGAGTCACTCATGCTTGAGCTGAGAGAACAGTATCCTACCGCAGAGTCTAGAAAGACCCCATCAGAGATGTTTACGTATAGAACATGATCGTAACAAAAACACCACTCAGAATCTCCTTCTTTGGAGGAGGTTCTGACATTCCACAGTTCTATGAGAACAACGAGGGAATGGTCGTATCTACAGCGATTAATAGCTACATATATCTGGCTGTTAATCGCTGTGTCGCAAATCATATCAGGGTCATCTATTCGGTACTAGAGCAGACCGATAAATTAGAAGACGTTAAACACGACAGGGTCAGAGAGACTCTTAAACATTTTGAATTCCCATCAAACATTGAGATAGCGTCGTTCTCAGACGTTCCCACCAAAGGAACGGGACTAGGGTCTTCGTCCACATTTACTGTAGGACTAATAAACGCTGTCTATAGAATCATACACAACAAGAACATAGATCACAAAGAGCTCGCTGAACTTGCTTCGTACATCGAGATAGTAAGATGCAATGAACCAATCGGCAAGCAGGATCAGTATGCGGCTGCTTATGGCGGGTTTAATACGATATACTTCCACGGCAATGAGACTAGAATTAAGCCTGTAGATATCGATCCAAGCGCCATGTATGAGCTCGATAGTAATCTACTAGCTTTTAACACCGGCATAAACAGACAAGCTTCTTCTGTTTTAACAAAACAGGTTGAAAACTTAAAGAACAACGTCAATATAGAGCAGACGAAGTCTATGGTAGAACTAGCTAAGACGTCTGTTAAACTGCTGCAAAAGAAGAAGATAGATGACTTTGGAAGTCTACTTGATCAGGGCTGGCAGATAAAGAAGAAGTTGTCAGATAACGTAAGTAATCCGCATATCGATGAGATGTATGACAAAGCCATGCGTAACGGCGCGCTTGGTGGAAAGATTCTAGGCGCAGGTGGAGGTGGATACTTGCTAGTCTATGTTCCTGATAAATACAAGAATAGAGTGAATGAAGCTATGAAGCAGCACGAGAGATTTAAGTTCAGGTTTGCCAAACATGGATCTACTCTGGAGACTATTTGATGTTTAAAGAATATCAGAAGATGATTGACGAGGCTCTCGATACGGTCGATGAAGTCGTATTAAAAACTGTAACAGACCACATCGTAGAATGCGCTAAACAAAGAAAACAAATCCTCACAATCGGTAACGGTGGATCAGCGGCTATCGCAGAACACTGGTCGTGCGACCATACTAAGGGCGTCGGTGAAGACACGTACATCTGGCCAAACGTCACTAATCTAGCAAGCAACATGGCTCTAATGACCGCGATCGCTAACGATATGAGTTATGAGCAGGTGTTCTCTAAGCAGATCGAGTATCACCAGTCAGACCTAGCCACGGTAGTTGCTATTACTTCTTCAGGTAGCTCTCCGAACATCATTAAAGCTCTAGAGCAGGCAAAGTATGAAGAGTATACCACCATCGCGTTCGTCGGATTTGATGGCGGTCAGATTCTAAGAAGAAATCTTGCAGATCATATAGTTCATGTTAAGTCTAATAACTATGGCGTCGTTGAAGACTGTCATCAGATCCTAATGCATGCCATGGCTCAGTATATGAGAAAGCAGTTTACAGTAAAGGATTTAAAGAGCTTAAAACTATGATTAGAAATCTATGGGAAACTAATCTTCTTTACGAAAAATACGCTGCAGAAGTTACACCTGAATTTATAAAGGATATAATAGATATTGGCGAAGAGTATGAATCTCTTCACCCTGAGGCGCATCTACCAAAAGAGATGCGTAAAAATCCAGAAACTTCTTATAATCTATTGTCCGATCCTCGTCCTTCTTGTCAACTATTTAAGAAGATGCTAAAAGATCGCATGCTAGAGATGGCTAAATCTGAAGGATTCTTTGATCCAGAAAAAATAGTGTTTGAAGCAATTACTAATTTAAGAAAGTTTAAGCATTTACAGTATTCTAAACCACATACACATAGATCAGTGGACTACGTAGCAGTTCTGTTCGTGCAAGTAGGAGAATGCCTTACTAAAGAAGGTGAAAAAACACATCAAAAGATGGCAGGAAACCGTCTCCATCTCTTAGATCCTATACCACAGCGTAGTAGATATCTTAATCACAACATGTTACACGCTATAAGACCATATGCTGGTACTTTTATTATACACCCAGCATATGTATTTCACACTACAGAGTTAAACTTCTCTCACACAGATCTACTAGCACTAGTAACTAATATCAAAGTCGTAGACGACGTAAGAAACTATGAAAGACTATAAATATAATTTACAATTAATGGAAAATATGGTATAATATAATCATGAGCAACAATGTAATCCTCTTTCCAAAAGAAAATAAGAATCTAAGTAGGATGATCTCTATAGATGAGATCGACCACAACGTCGAGCAGATGAATCTCTATCACATTCAAGAGACCATCGCCACCATCATTCCAATTATCTTTACTCATCTGGACATCGCTGGGTTTTATCCAGACGAAGAAGATCTAGAGACAGATATCAAGGACGGGGCTTTCTTCGTAGAGGCTCTACGATCGATGTTGTGTAAACACTATGATATATATCATCCGTTTCAGAAAATAACTGAAAATATATTCTTAGACGATGCGGATGAAGAGGGTGCTCTTAAGATAGCAGATAGTATAACTATAGATCTGAAAGAACACAAAAGCGAGGAATAAAGTGATTATCGTCGATTTGAATCAGGTGATGCTGTCCAATCTTATGGTTCAGCTTGGTAACCATCTAAATGCCCACGTGGAAGAGGCGATGGTTAGACATATGGTACTAAACTCCATACGCTCGTATAAGCAGAAGTTCTCAGCAGAGTATGGAGAACTGGTAATAGCGTGTGACAACACCAACTACTGGCGCAAGCAGCTGTTTCCATACTACAAGGCTAACCGTAAGAAAGCCATAGCCGAGTCAGAATTAAACTGGAAAGATATCTTCGAGTGCATGAACAAGATCAGGGCTGAGCTCAAAGAGTTCTTTCCTTATAGGGTAATAGACGTTGAGTCTGCTGAGGCTGACGACATTATTGGCACTCTCGTGGCTGAATTTGGTCAGAATATAAATACCGGTATGAAGATCCTCATCCTATCAGGAGATAAAGATTTTATACAGCTTCATAAGTTTGCTAATGTTAGTCAATATGATCCAGTCAGAAAGAAAGTCATTAGCCATAATGATCCGGATAGGTTCTTAAGTGAGCATATCATGAAGGGTGATGCTGGCGATGGTGTTCCAAACGTACTCTCAGACGATAACTGTTTTGTCGTCGGTACGAGGCAGAAACCAATGACCGCTAAAAAGATGGAGCAGCTATTAAATAGTATTCCGGGAAAAGACTACGACGAGAAAACATATCGCAACTTCTGTCGTAATAGACAACTTATCGATCTAAGTTACATCCCAAACGAAATCAAAGAAAAAGTATTGAATCAGTACAATGAGCAGGTCGGTAAAGATCGCTCAAAACTAATGAATTATTTTATAGTCAACAAGCTAAAGAACCTAGCTGAATACATCAGTGAATTTTAAGGAGAGTTAGATGGTAATTAGTCTATATGAATTTCTCGAGAAAGTGTCAAAATTAAAAAGAACACAAGAGAAGATCGACGCGATTAAACACAATGATAGTTTACCCTTACGTATTATTCTACAGGGCGCGTTCGATCCAAGTGTCGAGTGGCTTCTTCCTCCCGGTGAGCCTCCATACAAGCCAAACGACCTCGTAGACCAGCAACACGTTCTAATCAAAGAGTGTGAAAAACTTCGCTACTATATTAAAGGCTTTCATGACACGCTCAACCAGAACAAGCGTGAGACTATGTTTATCGAGCTACTTGAGAGAGTAGATCCAAACGACGCAAAACTATTATGTGCTATTAAAGACAAGAAGATGCCGTTCAACGGTATCACACTTCAACATGTAAAAGAAGGACTACCGGGGTTAATCAATGAGTAAATCGACTTTGAAGAAATTTAGAAAGAATGACTTCAGCGAGAATGAAGAGTTTAATCATTCGACGAGTGCGTATCTCGTAAAGAGAAAAGAAAAAAGAGTAGAGCACGCTCTTCGCACTAAGAACATCGATGAGCTTCTAGAAGCTGAAGACGATTACAACGAAGAATACGACAAAGATTGGTTTGAAAAGTAATGCCTATTTACAGACTACTTAACACACAGACACAAGAAGAGTGGGAAGAGTTCATGACGATCTCTGAGATGGAAGCAAAGATCGAGAAGTACCCTCACGTTCAAGTTCTCATCAACGGCGCACCTATGGTCGTTGGCACGATGGGAAAGAATTCTCACATGGCTAAGAAGAAGCCGCTCGACGCGACTTCTATAAAGAAACCATATCTAGACTCGACGAGCGTTTAAATGCCTACTTACAAGTTTCTAAACAATGACACCGGTGAAGAGTATGAGGAGTTCATGTCGATCTCCGCACTTGATACGTATTTGGATGAAAATCCAAATGTCACTCAACTAGTAAACGGAGCTCCTTTGATCTCTTCTGGCAGAGGTATGGCAAAACCCGACGCGGGTTTCCGTGACTTGCTTAAAAATATTAAGAAAGAGCATTCTAAAGGTTTTACAAGGAGCACCGTGAATACGTTTTAGTAAGGGCAGTAATGGAAGACGAACCAAGAACAAGAAGATTAACGCGCAGGGAAAAGAGACTTCTTAGACAAGGAAACGATCATCATCAACAAAAAGACAACTATCAAGAAAAGTTAAACTATAGACTTAAAAACATAGAACCGCTAACTGACAATCAAAGATTGACGTTTAACGCGTTTGAAGACGAAAAGAATCTCATGCTACATGGGATTGCTGGTACCGGTAAATCTTTCTTATCTATGTACCTTTCTCTTAAACAGATATTAAGCGGTTCTGAACTCTATAAAAAGATAGTTATAGTTCGTACTGTTGTTCCAACTAGAGACATGGGTTTTCTTCCAGGTAATACTAAAGAGAAGACCAAAGTGTATGAAGCCCCATACTATGCTATATGTACTGAGTTGTTTGGCCGCGGAGACTCTTATGAGTATTTAAAGAGTAAGGGTTTAATTGAGTTTATATCTACCTCGTTCATCAGAGGTATTACGCTGAATGACTGTATAGTCATTGTCGATGAGATGCAGAACGCCACACTACACGAGTTAGACTCTGTCATCACGCGTATTGGCCATAACTGTAAGATTATATTCTGTGGCGACTTTAGACAGACTGACTTTACTAGAGAGCATGAGAAGAATGGTCTAACAGACTTCATGCACGTGGTAAAGAGAATGAGATCTTTTGAGTTAATAGATTTTGATGCAGATGACATTGTCAGATCTGCTCTTGTTAAAGAGTACATCATTCTTAAAGATAAGATGAAGATCATAACATGAGTAACACGTACTTTGTTCCATCTTATTGGCCGTCACCCGAATATGGAAAGATCAGCACTTTCACATATAAAGCGGTTGATGGATCAATGTCCGACATCGTTGCATACTTCTTATTATCAGATGATAAGAAAGACATGCTGTATGTAGAGTACAATTCTGTCATGCAGTGGCAGGATACTTGGTATATGAGATATACTCCAGGACAGGGTATAATGGAATGGAGAGACGATTATCCTAAGGGTGGACTATTTGGCGGCCGCAAAAAGGTCGTGATGAACCCACCTATAGGTTGGGGTGAGTGGGCGACTATAGGAAACTTCTATCAGAATCGCCCTAAGATGGATCCGCTGTCGTGTAATCCTCCGGCCTTTCAGACTGGGACGCAGACGGTGATATGGGAGTCCTGGCTGCCTGAGCTCACTCTGAGCAACGGCGATAAATACCTAGACATTCTTACTATAGTCTATCAACAATCTTGGGGTAAGACTACGACCGGCGCAAGATATTATTTGGCAAAAGGAATTGGTCCTATTGCTCTTCAGTGGGTAGCACCATCTCCAAGCAGACCGGGTAATTATATTACCACTGCTAGAATGGATGCGAAATATACGGTGATTAATGGGTACCAGAAAGATATTCAAGCATAACTTAGTTCCTGAAGTAAGTCTAACTACAGAGAACACTGATAATGGAAGATTCTATGTGTTACCGGACGGAAGTAAATTTCGTTCGGTGACTACAGTTTTAGGTGAAAAGCTCGATAAGACTGGTCTTTTAGAATGGAGGAAGAGAGTTGGAGAAGAGCAAGCTAATAAGATTTCCACACAAGCGGCTAGACGTGGTACCTCAGTCCACTCCATGGCTGAGAGATACGTACTCAATGAAGAAGATTATATCAAGGGAGGAATGCCTTCTGGTGTGGACGCTTTCCATTCTATTAAACATCTTCTTGATAAGCATGTTGATAACCTTCTCGGTATAGAACTACCGCTGTATTCTAAAGTGTTGAAGACGGCGGGAAGGTGCGATCTCATCGCAGAGTTCGACGGGGTGCCTTCAGTTATAGACTTTAAGACGTCTCGCAAACTAAAGAAAGAAGAGTGGATCGAGTCCTACTTTCTCCAGACTACCGTCTATTCTATGATGTTCGAATGGATGTATAAGATTGCGATTCCACAGATAGCAATAATGATAGCTGTAGATCATGAAGAACCACAGCTGTTTGTTAAAAATAGATCTGATTATGTCGCAAGAGTAATAGAAATATTTACTACTTAACTTCGTGCTTTTCCATATCTCTGAGAAGATTAAAGTCTTTCTCATCTTTATAAGGTGTCATGTCAAGACTGGATGACACCTTTTGAAGTTTCTCGTGTGAACATCCCTTTATGAACTTATTATAGTGCTTCTCGTACGCACTCCACTCCAGCCCACCTTTAGCTACAGCTTCTTTTTCCTGCTCCATAGCTATATGATGGGCGTGCTGATAGTCTAATCCAAATAGATCTATAAGCGCTTTCTCTGTCTTCTCATGAACTAAGAGATAAGGCTCAATATCATGCTCGTCTTTCATCTTTAATAGATGACGATCCACGAAGATAGTCTTACCATCCTTTGAATAACCAGCAACGTATGGCACGTCATGATTTCTATCTATGTTGACTTTTTCTGCCATACGCTGCTTGAACTTAGGATCATTTACATACTTGTGAATCTTGAATGAATGCATTACTCAACTCTTCTAATGTATTAATGTTAGAATCTCTTTCTAAAATACTAAACAACTCATGCTCATCTTTTGACCAGTTCTCTCCATCCCACCATTCGAACCCGCTAAAGTTCATTTTATAGATAGAGTTCATTCCATATACCGGCCCGATATAAAGATATTTATGCCCAAGCGCTCTAGTTGCTTCTATCTCATAGTCTACTAGATATTTGCCTATAGAAGCTTTTGGCTCAGAATAATCCCATACAGTAAATTGACTCTCGATACCACCGTCATACTTTACCATCTTGGTGTATGCCACTAGTTCTTTATCTTTATTATATACGAATACCCCAGAACTTCTTTCCATATCTGTTTCTAATGGATAGAACTTTTTAAACTTCTTAATCTCTAAAAACCTATTATATACTTTTAGAACAGAATCATCTATTATAAACTTATCTTTATATTCAAAAGAGTAATTCTTTACTTTCTTCTTTGAACTAGAAGAATTAATCTGATTTATATATTCATCGACATTTATTCTAGACGATCTGCAAGTATACCATACATTATCATACACCAGCCAGCCTTTATCAAGGGCTTCTGATTCTTTTGATGTTTCTAGGTCAAGCGATAGTTTGATAATCTGTAAGTCTAGATCTTCTTGATTGCCGAAGAAATGGCTTATCTTAGTTTTCATCTTCCCTTTCTCTGTTGAATGAGCATAATCTATTCAACAGAGACAAGTTTAAGGCGCACGCTGCCTACTATTTATACAAAAAGAAAACCGACTCTTGATCTTTTGATCAGAGGAGTCGGCCTTGTTAATACTATTTATATAAAAATTATTTTGTGAAATAACCATTCACGACAACAACTCTACCATCTACTTCTAGTAGAATAGGACTAATTGCTTTACTTGCTGCTTTCGTGGTAGTTGGAGTGGCATTAACAGCCTGGCAGATTATCTGTGCAATTTGAGCTGCAGTTAGAACTGTTGAAGATGCATTTAGAACTTGAGCGATCGTAGTTGCAGCAGGAACAAATCCACAAGCAGTCTTTGTGACAGCGGCGACGTCATTAACGACAGTTGTGGTCGTTGATATGACTGTGCCGGTTGAGGGCGCATTACAACCAGCAACTGCCAGTCCTAAAGCACCTGCTGTTAGTAGTGCAATATATTTTCTCATCTCATTCTCCTTGATTATTTGGAACCCAACCATATAGCATATCCCAATGATATCCAGGAACATCGTATGGTTGAGCGGGATGCGTGTGTTTAGATAAAAATATTAGAAATTCTATAACACCAACCGCTAAAGCGGCTTGTGGTACAAATGGAGCGATAATCTTCGCTACATCTTCTGCCGTAGTTAATACAGCCAGCTGTTCGTCTTTATTTTCGATTATTTTTACTAAACTAGACCAATCAATATCTTTTACAAGTTCTAACGCCTGAATGATCTGGCTCATTGTTACTGAGCCAGATGGAATATGAAGAGCACCTTTATGCTCCGATAGATTGTTTACAATATATTGGGTCATTTATTTCTTTTTTATAACTGGTTTTGGATTTGGCTTTGGTGGGTCGGTATATAACGCTTCTTTGACAGTGGTGATCTGAGTGATCGATCTCATGATTGCCATGATCACGGCAGACGCAAGAGCTACCCAACCGGCTTTTGGATCGTTAAGAAAACCATTCCAGTCATACTGTGCAAGAACACCAAAAACTGCGATTAGTGTGGCAACAATATATGTCTTATAACCATTTAACATAATATTATCTCCTTAGATGATAAAACCACTTCACGTGGATATGCTATTTATACTAATAAATTTTCTATCCTCGTCGGTAGAAAATATTACTTTTTTAATTTTAAAATGACTTATGGCCTGCTTACAGCCGGGACACGGCTCAGAGTAACCATCTACCCAGTCAATCGAGTCTTTTGAACGTCTTTTAACTCTATAAACGTAAAGAGTAGCTTTACACAACTTATCGGCATCGACATGTCTAAGAGCGTTGATAATACAGTCTACCTCCGCGTGCTTAAATATAGACTCTATGTGCTTTGAGAATCTCTTCTGGAGTGGGTGAGACTTATAAGAATTCTGGCCAATAGATATTATATCGTTACGAACGACTATGCACGCAGCGAGTTTTGCTCTAGTCTGCGAGTCGACGTTATCTATGGCTAGTCTTCTTACGAAGGCCATATGCTTCTTATCTTTGGAAGTAATCATTAGTCCAGATGCAGTACCAGGCACTTACATGCGCCGCCAGACTTCATGAATTCTGACATGTCAAACTCATGGACGGTATAGTTCAGCGTGTTTCTTAGTATATTTGCTACAGGCTTACACTTAGGCATGAATATGTTTTCACCGACTACTACCGCGTTGCAGCAGAAAGTCAATGCCTCTTCTTCAGTGACATCTACAGCAGTATCAAAGTTATTCGTGATAAATTTTCTGCTATTCTCATCGAAGGCTTCTGGATAATACAGCACTTCGCCGTTATTCAGCGGGCAGAAACACGTGTCTAGATGATAGAAACGCGGGTCCACTAGCTTTAGAGGCATGTTGTCTATATCAAAAGAACTAAGCACGCCGTGAAACTCTTGACGAGTTCTGAAGCCGTGTGAGATATATTGATAAGGATATTCTTTGTCTCTTAGACAGTCTCCCTCACCCTCGAAGTTGTGTTTGCCCTGCTCTATTACGTTCCAGCCGTTCTTCAGGAACCATTCTCTAAAATACTTCTCTTCTTTCTGTCTCTGGCTGTGCGCAAATCTAGAGAGAAAAAACTTGTTGTTCACTACTAGACCGGCGTTGGCGGTGAACACCATGTCCGGTAGACCCGGTACCGGATCTATGAGTCTAACGACGGCGACCCTGCTGAGTGCATTATATAGATCTGTCCACTGTGACAAGGCCTTATCAGAATTTACGTTTCCGATTTGATCTTCCATCCATGGGTTAATCACATAGTCCACACCAAATAGGTCCGGACTGCACATCAGCAGCTGCGCCATTAATTACCACCATCTAGCATGTTTAAATCACCGGCGATAAAACCAATCGTCATCATTAAAAGAACGAACACGACCATTCGAAATATTGCCTGCCTGCGTAGAAGATCTTCATTCATGATATATCCTTTGAGGAGTGGTGCTGCTGGAGAGATTCGAACTCCCGACCTAGGCATTACTAATGCCTTGCTCTGCCAGCTGAGCTACAGCAGCTTACTCTTAAAAACAAACTCTTACATACATATAGTCTACTACAGTACCATACACAGGATCTACTAGAGGCTGCGCCCTCTGCATGCGACAACGTGGAATATATCCTGGCATCGCTGATGCTGGTACTGCGACGACTGGTGCCGGAACTGGATAAGGTTGTGGTACTGGAACTGGTACCGGCACTTGTTTTACGATTGTCCTATTCTTAACTATAGTCTTACGCTCTACGACTCGACGATTGTCGATGTAGTTGTATTGACCAATATCTGGATCGATCATTAGATCTCCATTAGCGCTAGCCGCAGAGGTCAGAGCTAGAATAGAGAACGCAGTCAAGAATAACTTTTTCATCTTACCACCCGTAGTAGCCACCATAAGGATAACCATAGATAGGACGGCCATAAGGACCGTAGTAACTGCCGCCATAAGGATAGTAACCACCATAGTAGCCACCACCGTTAGCGATCGCGCCGCCGATAATACCACCTAGCAGTGCGGCACCAGCGCCGATACCTAGTGCGGCACCGTAACCGCCATAGCCGTATCCGCCATAGTAGCCACCACCCCAGCCTCCGCGATACCAAGCACTAGCTGGTGAGATCGCCGCGATTGAGATACCAATGACTGTGAGTAGTGCGATAACTTTCTTTTTCATAGTCTTTCTCCAGTTAATTGTGAGCTAACCATGGACTCACGCGAGTCTATTGAGCGACTAACCTTATTATACAACATCTTGAGTAAAAGTAAATTACTCTTTTAGTGGCTCCCCGACTTGGACTCGAACCAAGGACCAAGTGATTAACAGTCACCTACTCTACCAACTGAGCTATCGGGAAATAAACTAACATGCTATCTAGAGCCAAACATGGCGTAGCCCCAAAAAGCAAACCAACCGATTATCAAAACAATTGACAATACCAAACCAAACACATTATCTTGCAGCCAATCATGCTTTACTGGGCAATCTTTTTTATCACAAAATATTGGATAGTTGCTAGTAGATCTCGTGCATTTTCTACATCTATACCTTGTAGGCCAACCCATAATAATCTCTTAAAAAATATTTAAAGTATGTTGAGGCAACCGAAGCTGCCTCAACTATATATATTATTAGAAACCAGCAGTCAGAGCGCGATAACCAGCCGCAACGACCTTGCGTGAAGGCGTACCAATGCGATACTTAGTAAGCGTCTCACCCTTTGAGTTCTTGCGTTCGTTTAGATACACGGCGTAACCTAGGTTCGAACGAATATAGTGAATAGCCGCAGTTACGTTAGCGATACCAAAGCGCGAACGAATCTGAGCCGAAGTAAGTTCTTCACCATTCTTGAGTGCATTAACTAGTGCATTAGTCTTAGTCGTCATTCATTTCTCCATCTTATATTCAACCCCTACGAGATAGGGTACCAATTTTAGTTAGATCGTCAGAAGGTGATAGTAGCTGCAAACCACCTTTGTTATAGAGCGGCATCACGCGTGACGCTTTCTCTAATATAGCCTCTCTGACTTCAGGCTTTTCTTTATGAAGGTTGGCCATAACGCCACGCTTGGCGCAGGCAGACTTAGAACCTGACAGACCTGCGGAAACATAACCGCTACGATCAACCTTCATAGATTCATTATAATCTGTTTTCCAGTTCTTGTCAACTGATTTTTTTAATTTGATTTGCTCTGGGTGCACGCCGTTCTTAAGAAGCCACTGGTCGTGCTTAGATACTAGAGCTTTAGACGTGTTAGATTTCTTGCCGCGTTTCTTAGTATTTGTGGTGGTATACCAAGGACCTAAGAGGTGCATAGACATGTCGATCTCCAATCTATAGATATATTATACCATATCTATAGATTTTGTCAACTATTATCTTCCGAGGCTTGGATATCGTGTTCTTGGTACTTGTTGTCTACTATGATGTAGTTGGCTTCTGGGTCTAGCTCCATATCGGCTTCAAGAATCTTTCTAATCTTAATTAGTCTGTCTATCGCGTCTTGGATAGTATTCTGAACCGGGGCGTCTGCGTAACCCTCTCTGATATCATACAAGGCTGAATCTAGATTCATATCGATGGTGTAGTCCACCTGATACTTCAACATCTCACCTGATTCTTTATCTGGTACTTCTTTTGTCTCAGAAGGTGGAAACAGGATATTCTTAATTTCTTCGAGCTTCTGCTCCGCAGGAGTCTCTACTTTCTTCTTCACTGTAAATCCAAACATAATATAGTTTCTCCATTAGTTCACTCGTTTACGACCTATTTGATACTTAGCTTCTAGAGTCCATTCATTCTTTTCTTTATAGTTTAATACTTTAATCTGATTCATAGGAGCCAGTGGAGACTTGATCTTTTCTTCGTCTAGCACCGTTAATAGGCCCCAGTCCTGAAGTAGTTCTGCGATCTTATTTCTACGACCCATATCTTCTTCTGAGAAGTTTGACGGCTTTCCGTCGATGATAAACATTTCCTTAAAGTGTACTATGTAATAGTGTCCTTGTTTATGGAAGATATGGCAAGATTGATAGAGTTTATTCTCTTTCCGAGAAGCCACGCCAATTCTAGTGAGGGTCTCTTTGATCTTTAAGAAGGACTCTTCTCCATCGATCTTTACCTCTACTAGAGATTCTAAAATATTGTTCATAGTTAAACCTTTTCTTATTATTATGCACTGATTATTTATAATTCATAAGAATTAATCCTTTGGAGTTACTTTGTCTACAATATAGTCTATCTGTTTCTTAGTTAACAGCCTAATTGCCTCTTTGGCCTGATCAGGTCCATAGTTATAGTATTTCTGCACACACTCTAAGATATCAGACTTTTCTTTCTTTGCCCACTTTGTCTTTCTCTTACTCTTACGGAGCGAGTGAAAGTAGTAATCGTGCTGCAGCCTCTTATCAAGATTTGATTTCATATTCATCTGGTTTGCAAAGAATATGGAATCACCAAAGTATGAGAAGTGGTTATTGACTATATATGGTATATAATCTTTATCATCTTCTAGTATGTATCTCTTAGCGTATGATATATCGTTAATTATGTCGAACGGGTTCATGCGTAGAATCCTTCAAGCATCACCTGAGCGAAGAACGCCATCAGGTTGATCTCTTGATCTGCGACAAACGCGGCCTGATACTGATACCGGCTGATAAGAAGGATAAATGCAGGAACCTCGTTTGGCTTTAGATATTCTGAAGACGTGTCATACAACTTACGAAAAAGCTCATTGACGTTGTAGTCTAGATTCTCTACGACCCACTTACGAACCTCTGTGAAGTTTTTATCCTTTAGAAGCTCAATGAGCTGCTTGATGGAAGTCTCTTTAAGATTGGCAAGAATACCAGAATCAATGCTGCCAGTAGCAGAATATCTTTGCAGCTCGTTAAGTACCCGGCGCCAGTCTGGAAAATGTTTGTTGATAACTTCTGCAACGACCGCTTTGTCATATGTTATTCCTTCCTGTTCGAGTATTGTGCAGCAGCGCTTAAAGAACTGAGCTGCTAGCTTCGCTGTCGCTTTCTTGTTGATCTTAAAATCTATGACAGAGCACCGAGAATGTAACGGTTCGATAATTCTATTTTTGAAGTTACATGTGAGAATAAATCCACAGTTTCTGGAAAATTCTTCCATGAAGTTGCGAAGTGCAGGTTGAGTGCTGTTGGCATTAAGGTAGTCTGCCTCATCAAGGATAACGTATTTGCGTCCACCCGATAATGAGACGGCTGATGCAAAATTGTGGATTTCGTTTCGTAGGGTATCGATATTGCCATTCATAGATCCATTGATTACGATATAGTCACATTCCAGCTCTTCGAGCATTGCTTTAGCTACGGTCGTCTTTCCGACACCGGCGCTGCCGGTCAATATCAAATTCGGAATACTCTTTTGATCGACGAACTGTTGAAATACTGATTTTAAGTCACACGGTAGAACTGTCTCTTCAATAGTCTTTGGACGATACTTCTCGACCCACAAGAACTGTTCATTCATCATAACACCTCATCATAATAAAAAAAGTGGGGGACACTGGGTCCCCCTTCAAGTTAGAATTTCGAAAGCTCAGACTCAACGGCGATGAAGTATTCGACGTCGTCGTTGTAGAACCTTGAAATTCCTTTAGAACTAATTTCAATCGTGTAGTTACCAGGAAGTACTTTAATGTTCTCAGCCTTAAACACGGCCTTGAACTTCTTTTCTGACATACCAAGCTTGATGGAATAAACATCGCCAGATGGGTTACCACCGTCAGCGGCCTGGAGATATACGAACTCACCATCACCTGAGATTATAATATTACGAACTGATAGGACTCCAAGAGCCTTCTCGACGTCCTTGATATTTTCATTGGTCACAGACACTGAAACATCTACGCTTGGTAGATTGATCGTCTTTGGTGGTTTGATGATAGTAGACTCGTCAGAGTATGTCAAGTTGGTGATCTTATTATCACCGTCTGAGATAACTAGATTGTTATCTTCAAATCGCACGTCTGCGTTGTCATATAGGCTGAGAATAGAGATCAGCTTATTGAGGTTATACATCGCAAAGCGGCGTGGGAAGGTCGTATCGACCTTCGCCTTTGCCTTGACTGTCTTCATATTAGAGATAGTCTCAATAACGTTACCTTCGTTGATGATAATTGAAGGATTGATAGATGAGAAATTCTTTAATACGTTTATTGTATTAACACTTATCTGCATTATATAGTTCCTTTCACTTACTTCTTCTTTTTACCACCAATTTTTGATGGATCAGCGGTTGCAGCTGCACCGACAGAAGCAATATCAGCAAGTGAACCGCCGAAGATATACGTACCAACGTGTTGTAGAACCATCCACGGACAGAACCAAGTCTTAAGACCGATCTGCTGAGCTTTCTGACAGAACCAATAGTCTTCTGAGAGATAGCGCTTAGACGCTGGATCTACTTCAGCCTGGAAGAACATTAGAATCTCACGTGAGCCGTCGAAGTGCTCTGTGCGAACGTGATCTGGCTTGTATGAGTACTGGTCCTTGTAGCTGTCGTAGAACTTCTGCATGGCTTTCTTAGTGACCATCATGAAGCCCGTTCCGATCTCGAGAACCTCGACTGGCTCGCTGAGTGGGATACTCTGCTGATCGCCCTTAGGATTAAAGACGTAGTCACCAACGAACTTCTCAAGTACGTTAGGATCTTCGTCAGCGACACCCTTATCGACAGCGTGCTTGATCTTTTCCCAAGAGATACACTTCTTAGGATATGGACCGCCGATGATATCATACTTATCTTCATCATTGGCCTGCAGCGCCATAAGAGCGATAACGTCTTGTGGATTAAAGCCGATGTCGGAGTCAATAAACATCATGTGCTGCGTCTGTGAGCGCATGAATTCATCGCAGCAATAGTTTCTAGCGCGCGTGATCAATGACTCATTAAACAGGAAGTAGAACTGTAGAGGAATACCATACTTTGTACATAGAGCAGATAGATCTGCAACGGATCGTGCAAACATACCGGCGCACTGTCCGCCATACATTGGAGTTGCTACAAAGAGACCTCGTTCGCGCAACTTTTCAACTGGGATCTGAATTTCCATATTTTATTCACCTTTCTTGTAATGGTCTACATACAACATCATTAGAGTATAATGCAATACTTTCATCAAGTCGTCTCTATTGGTGCCATTTTTCTTTCCATAGCGCCAGAGATACTTAATAGCTGTGTTTCTGAAGGTAGGCATTGAATCGCCGAGAGCTAGCCACACGTCAAAACATTCTATATTTTGGTCTTCGGTCATATAGTGCTGCCCATATGTCTTATCGATATAGGCGCGAAAGTCGTCAATGATACGACCTTCGTTGTATTTATACTGGATATTTGGTACTGAAGCCGAAGAACTAACGCTAGCATGATATGTCTTGCCGTTCTCGAACTTGTATAAATCATCGGCGGTTATAGATCCAATCATGGTTCCTCCGCCGTTTACCATAGTAGGGTTATTCTTAAAGACGCTCATCACTCCTCCATCAATTAAAAAATTCAGCTAGACTGTTCTGTCTTTTATCAGCTAACACGTGTTTCCTATTACTATTATACTGATAAACTAAGCGATTGTCAACAAATTCTCTCTCACCTTCTAGTACTGCCTTGACTTCTTTAGCCATGTCTACTGCAGTGCGAAATGGAACGTTTTGACAGATATGGTTGTAGTTTTTCTTTGGGTCTAGAAGTTCAAAGTCTTCAGGCAGACCCATGATAGACATCGCCTCTCTGTATGTTATGTATCTGTCTTCGTGCGGGTGCGTAAGCATGGTAGGGTAGTGACCGACAAAAGCACCGATGTATTCTTTCGGTACGATAGTACCGCGACGCATGATGTTTTTACCCGATGCGAGCTTGTTAAACATACGATCACACTTACTGACTTCTCTTTCATATCCATTTGCTTCCATCCACGCGCCGACTTGCCTATAATCATGGCCAAAAGTTTCGATAAGACTTTTCGAATCATAGCTTCTCACGGATATGTTATTAGGATCGATTTTATCAAAATGTTCGCGATGAGTGATACCACCATAGACTACTTCTAGGAGATACTTATAATACGGGTCTTCGCTCGGCTTATTCTTATTGATAGGTTCCATCTGAGAATTAGCTTTGATTCTCAATATTACGTCTTCGATCTTATCGTATGGAACGTTGTAGTAGTTAAGAATTGGTGTCTTATCACCTTTCCAGAAGAAGTAGAACGTTCGCTCTCTAACTTGTGGCACGCCGTGTAGAAGACTCTTAGTGCGATAGAGAGTCATCGTATAACCGTGTTTATTACCAATATCAATTAGTTGGTTTCTAATAGGTTCTCCGATCTTTCCAGCGAGCGCAGGAGCGTTCTCACCCCAGAATACTTTAGGCTGCATCTCACCTAATACGTATTCTGCAGATTCTAACATCCATTTATTATTTGGATTGTGTTCGCCATAGCCGGTAGACAACATTGACAGGCCGGCGCACGGACACACGCTAGACACGACGTCTACTTTATGAGGATGCCTTCCACCTTCGTCTAGTAGATAGTATGGAACTTCGTGGTCCCAATAATTAAGCAGGTGCGCATCGTGATTTTTAAATGGCGTATAACTTAAAATATAGTCTGGTCTACTACCAAATACGGCCGCTGATGCTAGCGCTTCTCCACCGATGAGTGGAATGATTGCGGCGTGCTTCATTTAAATCTCCAAGATCTTAGTCAATTCATCGCGCTGCACTTTCTTGTCTAGCGGATGATTATCATACAAACAGTCGTGCTGATATTTAGCCAGCTTTTCTAGCTGCGTGTTGTCCATGCTTTCTATATCTGCAATGTTTAGACCGACATACGCGTCGCCATAGATTACGCCTTCAACGTCGTCACATAGTAGAATAGAGCCGGCGTCTGCCACCTGCTGTACTCTAGATCGCCACCATCCTGAGCCGGCGTGATAGTATTTTGGTAATAGACAACCCCAGTGCTTTACATACTCTCTGCACATATCAGGTTCTTTTAGACGCTGCGCTTTATATTCACCACGTCGTGGACCATACATGGCGACGTCCCACGTAAAATTATTCTTCTTAACAACTGCATCGTTTTTCTTGTGATTCAGCGATGAGAACACCCAAGCCCTGATCTTCTCTTTAGGAGTGTCCTCCTCAAAGAAAGCGTTTAGACCTGTAGATTCTTCGCCAAAGTTGTTATGCGGTCCACGATTAAGATTGTAGGGGTTAGGATTAAAGCTGAACAACTTGTCGCTTGACCATCCGAGTTTAAACTTGCTTAGGTCACCGCCTGAGTAGGCACAGATCATCAACTTGTTTTGATAAGATAGTACCTGCTCTATACTTTCTAGATAGTCTTGCTTGTGAGCGCGAATAGTGGCTTCGTCTGAAGATCCATAATAGAGATCTAGTAGATATTGTCTAAATGGATTATACTTCTCTTCGTCGAGTAAGTTACGCTTAAACTGTGGAAAACACGCCATGACCTGATCTACCTGCCAGTCATCAAACGCTAGAATCGCGTCCGGACGAGCCTTAATAGCGTATAGACCGTCATACAAGAATTGGCAGAACGACTGTATAGAATGTAGATATATGATTACGCGATCGTATCCGGATAGGTCTTCGCCGATGTCTACAGGTCGCTGCTCTACCTCGAATCCCATGTCTTCTAGACATCGAATTAGAGAGTAGTGTGAGTTTAAAATTCTAAGTTCTTTGGTAAGAAAGTAGTCGCGTGTGCACTGCTCTTTATTAAAACCAGTTATTAAAATCTTTTTAGCCATAGATATAGTTCCTGCACTGTCTCAACATGTCTAATTCATATTTGACGTCATTTAATTGTCTATTTAGCCCAGAAGGATGTGGCAATTTAAAGTGCTTTACGTTAATTTTGTTTAAAGCTTCAGATGGAAAGTTACCAAGCGCCAGTACTACTTTATAGTCTCTCGTGCAGACGTCTATCATATCGTAGTCGATGTCAGATTTATTATATCTTCCTGGACTTGGTATACAGTTTACGAACGAGAAATACTTGATATTCAAGTCGTCCATCCATTTGAATAGACGCTTTATGGTAATACAGTGCTTATCGACAGTCTTATGATTAGAAGGATTAATTCCTACCACTATCGCTCTCATACACGACCTCATGATATATTCCGACTTCATTAAACATCTCAGAAGTAATCTTATAAGAGTCTTTCCACTTGTCTCTTGTATTCTCAGGATAGCACATGAAAGCGCGCTTGATGCCGACCTGTATTACACCCTTAGCGCACTCAGAGCATATAGGCAATCCATACACGTATAAGTCTGCTTCATTTAAACTCACACCATTGAGTGTCGCATTATATATGCAGTTCATCTCACCGTGAACTACGTACTTATACTTTGACTCTCTATCGTTTAGCCTGTCCGGTCTGTCTTCAATATTTCTAGGAAAACCATTATAGCCAGTACTTAGTATCTGGCCGCGTTCTCCTACAGCTACAGCGCCGATTTTAGTGGATGGATCTTTAGACCAAGTCGCTACGTGTTTTGCTAGATTTAAATACTTAGATGACCAAGTCGAAGTGTCTTTCATAGACATGAAGAGATCCTACATTCCAATAAATATCGCCGCGAGCAACTTTTAACTCATTTGCCATCTTGTCTAATACGTAGTCCTGCCAAGCGTAGTCATTGCGATAGCCATAGACTACGTCGTTAGATCTCATCTGAACTACAGCGTTAAGTCTATTATCACGGATCAAATACTGCACGGTGTTAGTACACATAAAATCTGACATGCCGTGATAGTCATAGTCGTGCCACATCGATGGTCTTGTATAGATCATGATAGCGCGGCGTGAGTCTGGATTCTTATTAAGCTCATTCAACGCGTTATGATATTGATAGTGATTATCGTGCGACCAGATACACCAGCCGTAGTTTGAGTTGATATAACCATCTTCGTCTGCTACTTTCTTCCATATAGCAGGCGTGTCTTCTAGATCATTAACGTTTAGAGACATCGACTTATACCAAGCCAATTCTTTACGGATATAATCTTCGTTTACTTCTCCAAAGATAGTAGGCTCATTGGCAATGAAGTTAGCGCCAATGAGTTCGATAGTCTTAACACCAGTCTTATCAGTTACAAAGTTTTGTTTCTTTAACTGATCGTAGAAGTACTCTCTGATGTCTTGGACTCTAGCAACCTGCATCTTCTACCTCATTACTAGCTGTTACCGTGATAGTATGGCTGGTGTATGACACTACTTGTTTTTGTTTATTAAGAAAGTCGCGATTAGGATCTTGACCTTCCATCTTACCACGCGAGAACGTCACAAAGAAAGAAGCGTAGTTGATAAGATCTTTAGCTGAATCTTCAAGTGATTCGAAGTTTGGTTTATAGTTCTTATCATACTGCATAGCTTCCATAACAGAACGCATGCGAAGAACTTTAGCTTGGATAGTATCCAAGATAGTCTGACAACCATTTGGATAATAGTCAGCCTGCTTAATAGTAGAGTTTGGGTTCTGATAGTCGTTAGACTTCTTGTTCTGGAGGTCTATGCACTCTTGTAGAACTTGGACTGAGTAACGTTCATGCGGCATTGATTAACCTCTTATGTTTAGAGATCTTTACAGAATGCTCATATAGTTGTAATGATCTTTCTTCACCTATTGTACCAATATATATGCAATTTGTCAATGGATAAGATCTTACTCCGGTTCCATCGTTTCTATAAGCTTTTTGCCAACAGTTTTTATGATTTATACATACGTATATTCTAGCTCTTTCATCGGTAGTCTCAGGTACTCTCACAAAGATAAGAATGTCTACTCCATCTACTTTCTTCCATTGAGACTTATCAATCCAAAATCCTTTAGTCTTTCCATTTAGACGAAAGGTCTTGACCTCGTAGGACATATTGTTGATCATTCCATCCTTACGAGAGTCATACCAATCGTCTGTTCTCTGTGAATCAAAGTGTTCTTCTACTGCAAGCTCACCTATATTACCCATTTCATAACGAATATCGGTCATCTCAGTCCTCGAAGATTTTACTCACAAGTCCGTGATTACCTTCGTGCGAAGGTCCAACCCAGCCCTCTGGCTTAATAAGATCTGGAAGTCCAAGCGGGTTAGGTCGTGAAGGCTTTACTCCAGGAGTCTTATTCATATTAGCCTTAAGAACCTCGTCCCACGCTTTATAAGAGTTTACTCCAAATCCGTCTAGCGTGCCGATAGCCACTACGCATAGATCGATAAGCGCGTCTACTACGTCTTCCGCAGACTTGGCTTCTTTAAGCTCATTCAACTCTTCTTGTAGAAAGTTAGCGCGAAACTCTAGAAATTTTGCTAGTTTCTCTTTGTCCATAACATTAATCACTGGATGTACCTTATAGTGTAGGTGCATCTTATAAATGTCGTCTACCCAATTAGCACTCATTATAACCTCACTGTAGAGTTGTAGTGTTAACATATTCCTTTAAGATATTAGCCGCGCCTTCTACTCCAAGGTGGTGGTTCAATATCTCTTTTACTCTCTGCATCATTCCACACGCAAGCATGATCTGTTCACTGCCGCTCTCACACAGAGTAATCTGCTCATCGATTGGAGCCATCAGTCTTGCAATTTCATCTAACTTATCATCCATCTTTAATCCTTTCATACAAGAACAAAGTTAATAATACAACGATAATTTTCTCTCGGCTGACTAGAGCAGTGATATCTTGCTCCATCAAATATTGCTATTCTTCCCTTCTTAGGGGTTACTCTCTTATGTTCTACTAGATCGATATGTTTTGATCCTGGTGGAGTGTCGTGTATATTCTGTTCATAGATAATAGTATCGCCATCTGAGTCATTCATATAATAGACACAAGCGTAGTGCGGATCTGGAATATCTATGTGGGCCCCGTTTTGTCCCTTGTAGAAGTTATCTGCGAGCGGTACCTGAAGAAACGCTCTAGTATAGTAGATATCGTTTACTTTAAGAACTAGTTCTTCTAGAAGAGCGTTTACTATAGGAACACAGACAGTCTCATATAGTGGAGACATTATACCATGTTGTGGGTGTTTAAACAACAAATTAAAACCATAAGACGGGTACTTAATATCGCCGTCTGCATAAGACATGTCCTTTAAGAACTTAAAAGACTGTGACATGACTAGATCATGAAACTTATCTTGTAGATCTTTTGGAATGATATTATCTAGTACTGTAGTTTCTTTTAGTTGATAATCCACGCAGGAGCCTCACGTCTTTTCCATTTATGTAGATGCGTCTTGCCGTTCTTGTAGTAGTTTCTATAGTTATCGATAGGATTAGCAGATATAATATACTTGTCATCCATACACGACGGCATCGGAGTCATATCAAATTTATCTAGATTCTTTGGTGGAGACGATAGCTGATAGCTCAGTTCGCCATAACACTTATGCTCTTTGTCATAGCGATAAGTATATTCCTGCATGAGTGCGAAGAAATGGTCTACAAGCCAATTATAATTTTCAACGCTGCTCCTGCACCATACAGCACTCGGGTGATTAATGTGCGTAGCTGAGTACATAACTGGTTCACGTGCGTCATAGAGTTTATACCTTTTCTTTTTTCTTCCAGTCTCAGATAGTTCTACTTGCTCATCACCGTCGAGTATGCGATGAGCGGTAGACAAAAGCTGCGCAGACTCTAGGATCATCTTGACAACATGTTTGTCAACCATCCACTGCGCAGCTTCTAAAGGATTCTCACTAAGATAAAATATATTCATCAATTATCCCATTCTAAGAATTTCTTTACTAAAACATAAGTAATAGACACAATTAGAATTAGATTGATCCAGTCATCTACGTACTGAAGTTTATCTTCTAGCTGATTAAAGGGAAAGTACTTCACAGAATTTTCTCCATAACATAAGCGTTCATTCCAAACTTATAGAAGTCCATAATAGTATGACTTATATTATAACCTTGTTTCTTGTAAATGTCAATAGCTTTCTTATTATCTGTGGAAACTTCTAGCACGATTCTCTTAAAATTTTGTTTGGCATACGCATCCACGAAGTCTAATAAGAACTTACTATAACCTCTACCGCGATACTGAGGGACTATAGCAAAAGACTCAAGACCTAGAGTATCTTCTTCGTCGAATCTAAGAATGAGCTCTCCTGCGGGTAGACTGTCTACCATGAGCAGATAGCAGTCGTATCCATTTTTAAAACAATCTTCATAGTAAGATATGTCTTCATGGAACTCTTTATTGAAGCTAACGTCGTCGATATTCTTTAAAAGGACCGTATCTGCGATCCTTGCTGGAACGATTATTTTCTTTTCCATTTTCGCATAGCCTGATCTCTATGGAATTTATTAGCACGATCTATAAATTTAATACCATCTAGGTGGTCGTATTCGTGTTGAAATACGCGTGCAGACATTCCAATAAACTGTCTCGTGATAGTGTCACTGTTAGGTGTAGTGAATCTCACACGAATCATCGATGGTCTCTTGACTTTAACGAGTAATCCTGGATAGCTAAGACAACCCTCTTCTAGCACGATATCATCTTTTGAGTGCGTCACTATCTTAGGATTGAAGCACACGAAGTTTTCAGGAGCGCCACGCATGGCAAATATTCGATATGGAACTCCTACCTGATTTGCAGCGAGACCAAGACCATTCTTTTCATACATGAACGCCATCAGCTCTTTAGCAAACTCAATTGGATCGAACGGCGGCTCTTTAAAGTCGAACTCTTCACATTTTTTATTCAAGTATACATCACTAAGTTCCATGTCGACCTCACATTAGACTCTTTGCATACTTACAGCGATTAGCAAAACCATCACCGTTCTCAGGATGAGCAGCTGTATAACCGCGTGGACGCTCATAAGCGATAGCGATTAACAGCGCGTCGTCAATATTAGTAGTCTTCTTGAGCTTCGAACCTACACTCTTTTCAGAACCCTTTGTGAGTTCCCAGTGTACGAAACGAGCCTGCGTATCTAGATCTTCAATTGGTCTGTTGATATTATTAGCAAACTTCTGTAGATCTGCAAGCCTATCTCCTCTCCACTGAGCCAGTCCAAAAGCCGTATGTTTATCGCCCCACACTCCACATCGAAGATCTGTATAGCTCTCCTGCATGAACTGACCAACCATAGCGGCGGCCTGAAAGTCTTTCCAACCAAGATCGATGAGAACCTGTTTTACATACAGAGGTCGGTCTTTTCCTTTGAGAGTATTTGGATCAAAATCTGGAGCAGAATATAGAGTTAGCGGCTGTGCACTAAAATTAAATTCGTTGAAATTGAACATCTTCTTTAGCCAATTAAACATGTCTTACTCCTGTAATTGCGAGAAATTCTTATGTTTCTGAAATCTTAATACGTTAGTGAACTTTTCGTTCATATGTTCTTTGTGAGATATAATAAAGATGTTACTGTCTTTAGATATATCTCTAATGATGTTCATTAGATAGTCTGTCGCGTTCTGATCTAGAGATGAGTCAAATACTTCATCCATGATTAATAAGTTTGTATTGATAGAGTTTCTAAGTTTAGCGACTGCTCTCCACGTAAACAGTAGTGCAAGATCTATCTTTTGTTTTTCTCCTTCAGAGAAGGAAGCATACGTAAAATCATCTCTATGTCTGGACTTAATACTCTCATTAAACTCTTCATTTAATTCAAATGATACAAAGAAGTCCATAGATGATAGATATTTATTGATGAGCTTATTTATCACAGGAATATACTGTTTGATGATCTTAGCCTTAATACCACCATCTTTGAGCATAGAACTAGCTACGGCTAAAACATTCTTCTCCTCAGACAGCTCGTTGTACTTGTCTTCTATCTCTTTAAGAGTGTTTTCAAAGTCGACAATCTTTATATCTTTTTCAGCAGTATGCTTCTCATGTATGTCTCTGATATCTTTCTGTAGCTGCTTGCAGTAGCGAGTCATAGAGTTTATATTAGTATTAAGTTCGATCTTTTCCATCTGAAAAGACTGTATTTTACTATTAATCTCCATTATCTCTTTTAGTCTATCGTTAGCGGCCTCATATTCTTTAGATAGGAGCTCTAGACCATTATCTATCTCTCTGATCTCTATCATCTTGCTAGCGATAGTGTTCTCACGAAAATCTTCTTCGATGTCCTGCTTGCAGGTAGGACAGTTCTTATGATCGTGAAAGAACTTAACGTCGTCATTCAACAGTGACGCCTTCGCCTCGATCTGATGACGGAGCTTAGACAACTTGCTTATCTTCTTAGAGATGCTGTCGTTATCTTCGATCTGTGATTGAAGCTTTTCAATATCCTCTTCTATTAATACGTGTTTTGCGTTCAACTCTGCTAACTGATTAAACGTATCTTTTAAGAGTTCCTGCTTCTCTTCTATAAGTTTATCGTTGTTTGTCTGTAGTTCTTTGAGATGTTCTTTAGTCATCTCGATTTTAGACTCGATTAATTTCTTTTCAGATACAACAGAATTTATATTCTCATTATTAAAGAGTATCTTATCTTTAAGGAGTGAATTCATCGTCGTGAATATCTGAAGGTCTAGAAGATCTTCAATTACGTCTCTGCGCTGACCACCGGGAAGCTGCATGAACGGCTGAAATGTAGCTGATCCTAGTATGACTACCTGATTAAATGTCTTATGATTTACTTTTAGAATCTGCTTTTCAAGTATCTCTTGATAGTCTTTCACCTCAGCAGACTGATTGAGAAGATTATCATTCTGATATACTTCAAAGATATTTGGTTTAATACCACGGATGATCTTGTACTGGTTCGAACCAATAGAGAACTCTAACTCTACGACACAGTTCTTTTCTGTGATAGAGTTAACAAGTTGTGGCTTGTTGATCTTACGAAATGGTTTACCAAACAGACCAAAAGATAGAGCGTCTAATAGAGTAGACTTACCGGCACCGTTAGTACCGACAATAAGTGTTGTGTCTCTTCCGCACAGGTCTATCTCGGTGAAGACATTACCAGTAGAGAGTAAGTTCTTCCATCTAATCTTTTTAAAGTATATCATTCTATAGTCAAAGCCTCATGATACAATTCAGTTATCTTATTCTCTAACTTTACTTTATTCACGCCTTTTATTTCGGCAGTTCCAATATACTTCTTAAATATATCAAGCGTAGACTCAGCTTCGTCGATGATGTCTTGATCTTCTTCTAGACCTAAGTTGAGATGATCTTCTACGACCTGCAGGTCTACTGGGTTCTGCTTCTCAATGTTCTCAATAAACTTATCGAACCAGTAAGGATTGTTCTTCTCTTGGACGATCACCTTGACCATACTGTTCTCAAACTGAGAATAGTCCATCTCACTCTCTAGGAACTCTTCGCTCCCGTCGTTATACCATACCTTCTTGAACATCTTGTATGGATTTTCAATGAACTCTAGCTGTCTCGTCTCTGTGTCAAATATATGAAACCCTCTAGGATCATTGTAATCAGACCAAGTATACTCTGCAGGAGAACCGAGATAGTAAATATTGCCACGGTTTGAGCGATGATGATAATGCCCAGAGCAAACAATATCAAACCGTCCAAAAGATTCTGGGTCATATCCGTGTGAGACAATTGAGCCCTTGAACATCTCAAAGCCTTGGAGTTCCAAGTGACCGAACGCGATTTGCGCATCTGTGTTCCTTATTAGATCGAAGGAATGTTCTTTATTGTCATCACAAATCCAAGGAATCAACAGTATCTTAGTGTCACCGAACATGACTTCTGTTGTGGTATCATATATATTTAGGGTTGTATAGTTCTCGTATGAACCAAAAAGTTCAGTAAAAGAACTCACCTCGTTGGTGTTCTTATGATATGTATCGTGGTTACCGATGATCTGGTGCCACTCGATTCCTTGATTTAGTGCCGGCTCGATAAGATCTCTGCGTAGACGATACGCCGTGTTGATGTTGATATACTTACGACGATCGATGATGTCGCCGCAATGGACCACGGTGCGTATACTGTGTTCACTGAGATATTTAAAAAATATGTTGTCATAGAACTTTTTCATGTAGTCATGAAACGCTAGAGAGTCATTTCTGACACCAGCGTGCGAGTCCGTTATTAGCGCTATCTTCATTACTTGATTCTACGAATGTTCTGTGAGCCACCATTGATCTTAACTACCGCTGCCGCGCAGTAGTCGCGAATAGTCTCTAGTCTCTGAAGAAGGATCTGTCGCTCGTTGTCTCTCAGGTCTTTACTGTTAAGGCGCTCAACGATATCGACGACGTTGATCGGCACAAGATGTAGGTTCTTATTCATTTTCTTCTCCCGAGAACTTCTCGACTCCAACCATTTTATTCGCTTTCTTAGTCTTTGTCAACTTATTCTTATCTTCAAAAGATCTGACTATCTCAGATGAGTATTCGTTAGCCTTAAGGTGAATGTTCTCAGCGTCAGACCATAGTTCGTTCATGATAAAGCTGTTCTCAAAGTTTTTATGTTTAATATACGTCTGCTTCTTTTCTTTCTGGATACGACGTATGAAAGCGTTCCAAGCGATCTGAGTAAAGTACGCGAATGGGTTATTAGTCTTTTCTGGATCAAAATTATCGACAGCGGCCACACAGTCCATTATAGCGTCAGAGATCATGTCGGTCTTATACGTGTAGCCGGAGAAGTTTGGTTTCTTAGCCAAGTTGCTACAGATCAATAAGATAGACTCACCGATATACTTAGGTACGATCGGCGGCTGTCTGTTCTCACGTTTAGCCTCAGTAACTTCATTCTTGTGATGAATCATTGAGCCATACAGAGTCTTATTGTTTATGTAGTTAACTTTCTTTCTAGGCTTCTTCTCATCTGTTTTCATTGTTTTACCTTAATCTTTACTTGATAGAGTTTATATTTAAATTTCTCTTCATTGTATATCTTAATTCTTTCCATGAAATGTAGTATCGTAAAGTTCTTCTTGTTCTTCCACGTGAGATCGTCTGCTATATCGTATAGTGTCGCAGCGTCTTTAGTGTCTGACTTTCTTAGACCTCTACCTATACTTTGTAGATTGCGTATCCGAGACTTGGAAGGAGAGCTAAAAATAATATTGTGTAGATTGCGTATGTTGACACCAGTGCTAAAAGTCCCGTAAGAAGCCACAATAATCGCGTCTCTTTCACTCTCTACAATCTTTCTAATCTCTTCCCGCTCTTCTCCATCAACTGATCCAGAAACATAGAACACCTTCCTCTCACCAGCTTCTTTCTTGATTATATCATACAATACTTTTCCGTGTTTGTCAACAAATTGGAACAGCAGTAGAGTGTTTCCCTTCAGCGACAGTGCTAGGTTCTTTACGAAGTTGTTACGCTCTGGAAGTCTTACGATATAGTCGATCTCATCTTGATACTTGAGCGTAGATACGTGCTTGCGGATCTCGTCAGAGTAGCTGAGCACGAGAGCTTTAATCTGAAACTCAGCTAGATGCTTCTTCTCAATAAGCTCAGACGTGGTTATTACTTTACGAACAGGACCAAACAGTCCCTCAAGAACGAGCTTGTTTGTTTCACTTCCATCCAGAGTTCCGGTAAAGCCAAAGCGATATTTACAGTTATCAAGCTTAGAAAGAATAGAAGTAAGCGATTTTGCTTTAAAAAGATGCGCCTCATCGCCGATCACTACATCAAAGTTTGAGAAATACGTCTTAGGTAGTTTGTAAATCGACTGCCAGGTCGTGATGGTAATCGGCTTATCTGATACTTTATCCTGTCCAGAAAATACACGATGTACGAAACAATCAGAATCAAACCCGTAGTCAGCAAAATCAGAGGCAAGCTGAGAAACAAGAGAAGTAGTTGGAACAATAATAAGAGTGCGACTCGCATAGTACCTCGTTAATAGATAGATTATGAATGACTTGCCTGAAGCCGTCGGTGATAGCAGCAGCGCTCTTCTCTCCCTCACGGCGTGAACGAACGCGTCGAGCTGATAGTCTCTCGGCTGCATCGTTGGTTTTAATTTTGATACGAACTCGTCTGCCTCTTTAAGAGAGAACTCCTCAGAAGAGAAGTCAGACAGATGCTCTACGATATACTCTCTAGATCTGCAGAACTCCTCGACATATCTCAACAGTCCGGCAAACAACAGTCCGGTCATCACGTTTAACAGTCTGACCTTTCCGTCCCAAACCTTCATCTTATATGCAGGCATGAATTTAGCGCCGGGCACGTCAAACGTAAAGTACTCGCTAAGCTCCATCATGACGCCGGGATCGGCCTTGATCTTAATATAAACTTCGTCGAAACGTTCGACCTGAACTATATCCATTATTTTCTCATTTTACAATTATCGAAGTGCCATCTTTTCATAAGATTTCCAAATCCTTCTTTTTCACAATGAGGGCAAATATATTTTATTTTGGCTTGTTTTTTTCCACTTTCATATTTAGTACCTTTATTCCACCCAGTTTGAACACCTCTTTTTCCTTTATTCCAAACTAATCTTCCTCTCATTGTTTCTGAATGTCTTTTAGATGCTTCTTTTTGTTTTTCTGTTCTTTCTTCACCTTTTAATTTATTAGTAACAGAAACTTTTCCCTTTTGACTTGGTGGCGCACCACCTCCTATAGTTAAATTATAACACATAGGATCATTAACAAGTTCTTCATTCACTATTTTAGATTCATAAATTAAAGCTTCTTCTCTACTATCAAAATAACAAATAATTTCTTTTTTAAAATTTTCAATACCATATTTTTTTATAGCATTTTGCAATTTAGATCCAGAACCAAAATAATCATCTTTTAAATTTTCTGTAGAATGTATTCCATAATAATAATTACCATTTATAATATTAGTAGTTTTATATATTATATGATAAGTCATAGTTAGTTCCTCCTATGACTTTATTTATATAAAGACTGCTATTGACCATTAATAAATTTCATAAAATCAATAGCGTTCTTTATCAAGAAATTTCTGTTTATTATAGTCTTAATTATTGAGTCTAGAAACTCAATCTTCTCCTGCTGCATGCCGATCTTTAGACTCAGATTGATAACGTCTTGATCTGCGTCCATGTACATCGGAATATCAGACTTTAATATCATACCTTTAGGCGGTAGCTTCCATCCTCTGTCTTTGGTCTCTTCGTTAGGACCCTGTGTAAAGAACTCGTACTTATCTAGCTTGAGCTGCTTCATCTCAGACTCTAACTTTCTAAGAAGGAGTCTTTCTTTGAGTAGTACGTTATAGTATTTAGAATGAAGCTTCGGTATATTTAAAGACTCGTCGCCCAACTCTGTCTTATCTATCTTAGTATCAGACTCCCATAACTTCATGATGTCTTCAATATTCATACATATCTCCAGCTGTCATTTTTTATATTATAACAAAAATACTACGATTGTACATAAAAAAGTTGACACATGTGGAAGATTTGGTTATAATAGATCTTATCCAAACAGAGTTATCTATTAGACGCTTTGAGATATATTATAGTAGCTATATTTGAATGTAGCTGAAGCCTCTACGTATTGTACGTCCTCATCGGTAGTATTAAAGGTGACACTAGATACACCAATGGGGAAAGCATCGACAAAGGTGACGTCGTAGTTTATAGTTTTAATATTACTGAGAATAGACAGAGTTATATCGGAATATATACCCTTACCAGTCCAAGATGGATTAGCCTCTATAGCGGCGTACTCGTCTGTACTAGTTGGTTTACCTAGCGCTCTCAGCCAGTTATGAATCTCTAGATAGTTCTGAAGCTTCTCGTCTACCTTAAACGTTATCTCTAGATTACCATAGTTGATATGATCACCTGGATACGGAATCTTAACGAGTGGACTCGGAGCGTCTACCTCAACGAGCACTATGCTTGGAATACTGATCTTTTGAATAAAGAATTCTACGTGTGGAGCTCTCTTGATAGCGAACTTAAAGTTTAACGGTGTAAGATAATTAAGATTAGTTGGGGTATCATCAATCGCCGTCATGCCACACTCCTTTTATGTATTTATATATGAAAAAGGGGAGTCCGAAGACTCCCCAAGTTTCTCGCCCCCTTGTTTACGGGGTCTACTTAGCCTTATATTACATAAGGTTGTTAACAATAACTCTACGATAGTAGACGTTAGTGCTGATAGCAAGTGCACCAGAACCCTTAGTGAGGCCCTGAGCGAAAGGATTCGCGACAACGCCGTAACGAGTCTTGAAGCCAATCTTTGGCTGGAAAGTTGACTGATCAACTGCACGAACCATCTGAAGTGGAACGTATGGGCAGTAGAATAGGCCAGCATCGAAAGCCGAAGAACCCTTATAGCCGACAGTGATGTAGTTACCACCGATAGCGTATGGGTCGATATAGACTTTTAGGCGACCATTGAGAACACCAGCGAAAGTGTTGCCAGTATCGTCAACTTCTAGTTTGTTGCTGTTAAGAGCTGGAGCGTAGTCGAGAACGCCGGCCATCTGTAGAGCGGATGCAACATCCGAAGAACAGATAACGATGTTACCTTTCCCTCTACGAGTCTGCTTAGCGATCTGGTTAGCTTCTCTTTCGAGCTGGAACATAAGACCTTTGAACTTCTCAACCGACCAACGACCGTTTGAATCAGTGTCGAGATCGAACACGCCGGCAGTAGTAGTGTTCAGCTGAGCACCAGGAACTGCAGTGATGTTGATCGTGCGAACGATTTCACGGTTGATTTCAGCAAGAATTTCTGCTGAAAGGATGTTGGAGAGTTCAGTCTCAGCGTCTAGGCCGTGAATGGCTTTAAGATCTTGAGCGAGTTCCATAGTGTACTCTGCCTTTAGGGCGCGAGTGTTAGCAGTAACAGTAACCTTCTCGATAGTGAAAGCCATCTGAGGGAAGGTGTTGCCGGAATCAACGCCGAGAGCTTCGCCCTGTGCAGTTGACATACCAAAACCAGTGTTATAGGTGTTGGTGGCAGTTAGTGGTGTGGTGTTAGTCGCACCTGGGATAGTGCCGGTGAAGCCCTGACCGTAGGTGTTTGGATTGACGCCAGTAAGACCGCCGAGACCAGTGAACGCAGTGTTGACTTCGTTGTAGAAGGTTTCGTTGTCTTGAACTGCACCGTTTGCAAGACCGTTTGCACCAGTCTGGTTTGCGTAGCGCGAACGCATAGCAAAGATAAGACCAGTTGGGCCAGTCATTGGCTGAACGCCGCAGATGTCGTATGCAATGAGGTTAGGCATTGCGCGACGAACTAGGCTGATAAGAACAGGATCGAAAGTATCGATACCGCCTGCACCAGCAGTTGAGCTTGAAGAGCCCATGAAGTTTGCAGGGAGAGCAGAAGAAGTCTCAGTTAGAGTCTGGTAGCTGCCATGAGCTGCTGACTCGCGAAGAGCATTCTCAGTGTTCTCGAGCATAAGGGCAGTGACCGAACGACGATGAGCGTCTTTGATTTCTCCAAGAGCGTCATGGTCGAGCACTGGTGCCCACTTGTTTTGAATTTCCTCAGCTAGATACATTTATTTTCCTTTCTTTACTAAGGTTTATTAATTATTTATAACTAATTATTTCTTAACAGTTCTTGCGATTGCTTGAACGTAACGATTTACGCTTGGATCGACAGAAACAACAGTGTCAGTGACGTCACCCTCAAAAGTCTCTTCAGTGATGTTTGAAGAGTGAGTGGTTGGAGCCTTGAAATAGTTTTCCTTAACGATCTTTAGTTTCTTAGTGTAAGTCTCGAGATCGCCATTGAACTCAATGCCTTCGGCTAGTGAAGCAAACTTTTCCTGCTGCGTGAGAGCAAGATCGGAAGAGATCTCTTCGAAGATGTCTTTCTTAGCTTCTTCAATTAGTACTTCCTCGAGCTCAGCATTCTTAGTGATCTGCTCGTCGAGTTTTGCCTCTAGTGACTCTACCTTGTCAGCGAGAGCTTCTAGAACATCGACCTTAGTCTCAGGAACGTTGATGTAGTGCTCAGCGAATAGACCTTTAAGACCTTCGATGAACTCTTCCATGATCTCGTTACGGAGAGTTGACTCGATAGCAACTTCGTTTTCTTTCATCCAGTTCTCAACGACGTAGTCTAGATAAGTGTCGAGCTTTGATGATAGCTCTTCTCTAATTACTTCGACCTGCTCATCGAGCTTAGTCTCGAACTCTTCTTCGAGACGAGCGATTTCAGTAGTGACACGAGCGCCAACAGCTGCTTCGAATATAGTAGTTGCTTTTTCTTTGAAGTCTTCAGAGAGGTTCTCTTGATCGTCGAACATTCCCTCAACGTCTTCAGCCCAGTGATTCTTTGAATCGAGCTTAGGCATTGGGTATGCAGTCTTTGGACCCTTACCTAGAGTAGTGTCGATTGAAGCTTCGTTTGATTTAGAAACGTCGCCAACACCGTGTGACTTGCCAGGACCGTAGACAGCCATGGCTTTGTTGAACCACTCAACGGCGTCTGTCTTAGTCATGCCGGCCATAGCGTTGACCATGTGCTGCATCATTGAAACTTTTGAACAAGTAAGAGCCTTGTCATCGCTGCCGGCGTTTGACTTGTCAGCTGACTTATGAGCTTTGATAGTTTCAGCAGCTACAGTGTCTTCTTTAACGGCGGCACCCTTGTTCTCTGCTTTTTCTTGTTTCTTTGTCAATTTAGCGTCTTTCTTGTTAGAAGCAGACCATCCTTCTTCGGCTTCGTCTACGTTCTCTACCTCTTCCTCAACAACTTCAGCGCTGTTATCAGCAACGTCTTCGAAGTCTGTTTCGTTTTCTAAGTTAGCCATTAGAATAGTCTCCTTTTAAAAATTTATAATTATTTATATTAAGTGGTTTTTTACTGTCAGAGAAGCAATATAGTTTTCAAATAGCTCCAATTTCTTCTCTTCTATCTCTTTGATAGACATCTTATGAATCTCTTCCTTCATCGTATGAAGCTGTTCTTCATGCCAAGTACCTTTGACTGGATCATATATCCATTCTACGTTTTCCATGATACCATTGACGAAGCAGCCTGGACCTGATGGATCAGAGACGATGTCTACTGTTGAAAGCTTAAAGTCTGACTGAACTACCATTATACCATTTGACTCTTTTAGCGAACCCATGCCGCGAGTAGAGACGCCGCCCTTCCATCCACCTTCTAATAGACCCTTAACGATCTGACCCATAGGAGTATCTGTGATCTTAGCCTTACCATTGACATAGTTTCTATCCCACGATAATTCAGTTATCATGTGTGATACTCTGTCAAGATTGATAGTCGGACCCTGTGGATGGTTGAGCTCGCCTAGCGCTCTTTTAGTATTGACCATCTCTCTAACATATCTGGAGACTTCATTTTCTAGAATCTTCTTCTCGTAGAGTCTTCCGTTCTTATTAGGCTCATCGGCAGTCATGAAGCGGCCGGTAATATAATAGTCTTTCTTACCGTTTTCGTTTAATTCGGTAATAACACTTGTTTCTTCTACTAGTTCCGATATTAGCTTCATTTCTTTTCCTTAGTATTTGTATGCTACTGGAACGGCTAACATATTAGCTCCAGTAAGTGTGTCTGTGGTGTTTTTCTGTATGACGACATACTGTGCATTCGAAACAGTCAGGTTTGCATACTCTGTTCCAGTATTTGAAGCTATATGTAAAACAGCAGCTGCACCGGTGTTAATTACTCTTACGAGCATAGAATTAGCTACTGAGTTTGCAGATGCGATAGAGACTTCTGCGCCTAGTGGTTTAATGATCATATTGAATATCCCGTGTCTGCTTTAACATTCGTATAACCGTTTGGAACCATCTGTGAGTCTGGTCCTGATTCTTTCTTTAATTTCTTTTTCTTTCCACCCTCGAGCATAGGCTCTGCAGCGTCTTCTTTTACTGAACGCTTCTTAGAGTAGTAAGCAGCTAGTGCCTGCTGCTGACGCTCTTTCTTTGACTTGCCTGCAAACTTAGGATTGTCGGAGTGAATGAAGTCGTGTATCCACTTTGACGCTGGATCTTTAGCAGTCAATACCTCGTCGATCTGAACGTCTTCTTTTGCTACTGTCTTATTGCTTTGTTTCTGCTTTATGAACGCATGAGCTTTGTCTCTTAGAGCTTTGCTAGCAGTAGCGCCGGTATTAGTCTTACCTGTCTTAGCTATAAGATGCATATGGTCGCTGTGCGCTTTACGATCAGCGATAGATTCGTCAATAGCAACGTCTTCGTTTACTTTCTTGTCTACGAGCAGATGCTTGCTCTTGCCTGTCATACCTGAGCAGTCGGCAAGGTAGTGCATCGGACATTTAGTTCCAGCAGGAGTGTGATTACACTCAGCAGCCTCATCGACTTCGACGTCTTCTTTCATCTTGTGATCTGCGGCTGCAGCTTTTTGAAACTTAGCCTTTCCATACTTCTCGCGACCGATAGAGGCTGCAAGAGCTCCTGGATCTTTAATGCCGCTCTTGTGCGATAGAGCGGCCTTTAATTTACCAAAACCTAGATACTTTTCTTCGATCTCTTCTTCATTTACCTTCATAGCGTCTTTGAGATTCTTACGTCCCATATGCTTAGCTTGTGGAGTCGATAGAGCTGGTTTCTGCTTAGCGCCGGCGAAAACGTCGGGACCGTTGCCTGCACGGCTAGCATGCTTTTCTGTATCGTGAATGGCTACGAATTTCTGATCTTCAGGAGCTTTTGGGTCGTAATCTACACCTGGAACGTCTCCGGTATGACCAGGAACAGTCGTTGATTTCTTAACGCCTTCTAGACGTTTATCTTCTAAAATGGACTTAAGAAATTTTGCCATTACTTTTATTCTCCTGATGCTTCAGTCTCAGGATTGTAGTTATACATCTGAGCTGCGATTTCTTGTTTCTTTGTCTCTACTGCAGTCCTGATTCTATCCATCACTAGTGAGCTGAATGTGTTTTCGAACTCTGTTGGCTTTTGATCGGCGGCGTTAGAGATTAAATCATCTACACTATATTTATCATCTTCTAACATTTATAAACTCCTGTCATTTATTAGTTGGTTGACCCATCTGACTAAGCATATCTTTGTTCTGAGCTACAAGCTGCAGTGCAGACTTATATCTAGCTTCGTCCTGAATAGATCTTCCGGACTTTCCTTTTTGTTTCATTTGATCGATCAACACCATTGCCTGGCGAAGGGCCTCCATCTTTTTAGACTGTTCCGGATCTTGATCTTGATCTTGATCACCTTGACCCTTGTCAGCGTCGCCTTGCATCTGTTGCTGCTGCTGCGCGTTCTGAACTTGCATCTGATTCATCATGTCGATGTTCTGTTCGATCGCGGGATTGATCCACCTGCTGTCGCCAGAATTATTTTCTTTCTTGATTAACTTATCCTGCTCAGATATATCCTCATCGGTCTGTTGCATCACGCTCTTGCGAATATACTCATGCGACACGTACTTGCCGATGATACCTGCCTGATCGAACGTCTGCACCAGCTGCACGCGATTCTGAGCGATCTCTGCGTTCTTTAACTCGGTGAAGTAGTTATCTTTAGCGTAGTCGAACTTGATGTCTGTCCATACGTTCTGCCAGTCTTCGATTGTCATCACGCCTTTTAGAACGACCTGCTTCTCTAGCATCTTTAGGAACAGCATAGTGAACTTATGACGTAGTCTGATAACGAATCTAGCAAACTTTAGTTCGTCGCGCGTGATCTCAGTTGCGCGACCCATTGAAAAGAGTGCGTCTGAATTTAAGCGTGAGATTGGAACGTTTAGACAGTTTAAGAATTTCTTTTGGAAGTATAGAACGTCATCCATCTGACCTAGCGTCTGACCACCAGGAAGTGTCGTGACTTCAGTTCCTCTTCCACCCTCACGACGAGGTAGCCAGTAGTCCTCGAGCATGGTCATGAACTTGCGATCGTCTCTTACTTCACCTGTGTTGCCGTCGTAGATAAGTCTGTTCTTGTGCTTGACCATGATGTCGCGAACGTACTGCTCAGCCTTCATCTTTGGTAGGTTGCCGACGTCGATGTACCAGATACGTCGTTCAGGAGCGCGCGATAGTCTGTAGATCACAAGCGCGTCTTCTAGCGTGCGGAGCTGATTTAGCGCCTTAATTGCTTTATGAAGATACGATAAGACCATCGTTCCCTGGTTGTCAGTGAGACCAGATACGATGTGTAGTATAGAGTCTCTAGAGATCTTCAATCCAGACGTCGACGGACCAACTACTTTATTGCCGTAGTTAAATCCTTTATCGTTAAAGATGAAGTATTCGTTGACTACCTTAGCGATAGAAGCGTCACCTGGATTCTCTGACGCTACTCTCTTCTTTGATATCTCTCTGACTTTGCGAATCTTGCGAGGATCGATGTATCTTACTTCTTTGATACCAGCCTTAGGATCATTAGGATCTACGATGACGTGATAGTATAGTCTACCATCGACATACCAGCGGCGATAGATATCATAAGCGTGATTTTTAAAGTCTAAGATCTTTAGACAATTATCAAACTCTTCTGTGATGGCTTTTTTGACTGGATCTGATAATTCGGTATCGTCTAGATCGATGGTTACTATGTCTTCTTCGTCGATAGATATAGACTCATTGACTATCTCATCTACCGCGGCGTCACACTCTGGATGGAGCGACATCTCGCGATACTTAGTGACTAACTCAGCTTCTGTTCTTACAGTACCATCAAGATCTACGTAAGTGCCATACGCACCACCGGCAGCAATTGTTACTGCACCATCATCTGATTCTTTTGGTGTGAATGATGGGATTGGATCTTGATCTTGGGTTTTACGTTTGAATTCAAACCCGAAAAGTTTAACAGCCATTTAAATCTCCAAAAATGAGGGGAGATCTACTCCCCTCTTGTCAAAGTATAGAATATTTATAATATTAATTTGGACCCATTGGGCCGTTAGTGACCGCGCGAGATCCGTAGGTGTTAACGCCGCCGGCCTCGAAAGTTGAAGTCTCAACTACAGGGATCCAGTAGTCGTATGCGAACGTTACTGCGAATTCTTCGATCGCGTTAGTCTGATTCCAGTCTAGAGCGATAGCGTCGATCACAGTTGGGAAAGCGCCGACGATAGCGTATGATCTTAGTGGCACGCCGTCTTTACCGTACTGAATTACCTGGAGATCTGCTTTATATAGCTCTGAGTCAAGAGCAGGATCGCGAACGTTAGCGACCATACGGTTAATAGCGTTTGACCAAGCTTCGAGCATCGAGCGAACAGCGAAGTCTTCGTCGTTCATGATGGTGACACGCCAGTCAGCGAAAGTTCTATCACCAGCGACCTTGATCTTTCTTCCAAAGTATGGAACGTCGAAAGAAGCGACTTCTGAGGCTGGTAGCTCCGCGGCGCGAGCCACGAAGCTGAACTTCTGAACTGAAATATTGTTAATACCAATACCGGCTGGTACTGTCAAATATACGTTGAACAGTGATGGTCTGGCGCCACCGTACACCAGACCCTGTTGTTTGAATGCGTTAATATTAAATGGCATCTACTTTACTCCTTTAGAGTTTTATTTTTATTTATTAAAACTGTCCAACAACTGTTGAGAACTGAACGCCAGTAGCAACAGCGACGAAGTTAAGCTGGATGAAGTTGATGCTTCTTGCAGGCTTAATGTAGATATCGCCAACAAACTGGTTAGAATCAACAATCTGAGGAGTGTTGTTAGTGCCGTCACAAACGACTAGGAAGTCAGTGATACCGCGAGCACCCTGAACAGTTCTTAGATATGGGTTGATCATATTCTTAAACTGTGTCTGAGTGAAGGTATCGTTGAACTCGAACAGTGAATATTTAGCCGCAATTGAGATGGCTCTTTCAAGAACCAAGAACAGTCTGCGAACGTTAATTCTGTCGAATGCTGAAGGCTTAGTCTGTAGGGTCTTATCACCAAATAGGATAGTTCCTTGACCTGGGAAAGTAACTACAGGGTCAATACCGTTTGAGTAGAGAAGATCTCTATCAGACTGGTTAGGATTGTAAGCCAACTTAACGACGTTGTTGATCTGACCGCGGTTATAACCTGCAGGCGACCACCAAGGAGCGTTTGTGTGATCGGTTCTAGCTAGCACGCCGCCGATGTCGCCGTTCATTGGGATCCAACGATAGACGTCGTTATAGCGATCGTACTGATACTTATAACCAGTATCCATGATAGTATATGAGCTGGAATCGATAACGTTTCTCCAGTCGATAAGACCGAGAGCCTGCTGACCGTAACCATTCAACGTTAAGCTTGAATCTGGTGATACGCAGAGTACGCAGTCTTTTCTTACGTTGACGACGTTCTCAATAAGGTAGTTGGCGAGTAGATAGTTGTTTACCGAACCAACGTTGACGCCGGCAGTAGAACCACCGATTGGTTTACCTTGTAGAAGAATGTCGATAGTAACGTCTTCTTTAGAAACGAACATGCCATAGCCGTTCGTGATAGTGGCAAGATCGATATTAGCTTCGTTGTTACCGTCGTGACCTAGCGATAGACTTACACTCAATGGCGCAGGATTTAGCGAAGATGCAAGATTTACGCCGGTGTTAGATGTAGCAAGAGTTCTATCATTTGCGAACCAGATATACTTAGAGTTCTTGTTGATCACAGTAGCGTAGTAGTTGGTAGTACCACCTTGGTTCATGGCGTCTGTAGCTCTTGATAGACCTTTAAAGGTCTCAAGAATAGTGCCAGGAGTACCGGTGAACTTACCGTCTTCGTCGACTACTACGATGTGTAGCTCGTCTTGAGCCGAAGTGTTACCGTTGTATAGCTGCCAGCTAGACTGACCAGGAGCAGTTCCTACTGATATGTAATACTGCCACTGTCTCTGGAAGCTGTTCGCAGAGTATGCAGTCGATAGTCTGTATGGCGTACCAAAGTTTAGCGTGAAAGTACTAGCAGAAGAGTTAGTAGTAACGTTGCTGACCGAGCTAAGCTGCATATACTGCTGGTTGATAGTAGTATTACCAAATAGGATCTGGTCACCAACACCAAAGTTACCTAGAACGACGTTTGCGAAAGCGCCGGCTGTACCACTAATACCGTCACCGGTTAGTACCACAGTAGCTGAAGTGTTACCAGTATTAATTGAGATGCTACCAGCAATGGTGTTACCAGTTAGCGTACCAGAAAGATTGACGTTTGAGCTAAACGCGTTAGCCGTATCAACTACTGAAATTTTCAACGAGTTACCCATCTCACCAGGATACTTAGCTACCCAGTAGACGTTAGTATCGAAGTTGAGAGCTGAGTTAGCGACTTTATTACTGTAGCTTACGTCGCCGGTGACGATCTGGTTGACGAGGTTACTTACGTAGTTAGTGCCTGGCTTTACTGCAAGAGCTGAGTAGCTAGTCTGAGCGTAACCCATGTATAGAGTCAGCTGAGAGTTACTAGTAACGTTAGCGTTGACGCTTATGGCAGTAGAGTTGATAACAGTCACTACAGTGTTAGTTGAAACGATCGAAGTATTAGTCGACTGAGTGACGTACATTCCAGAAACGATGCTGGAAGATAGTAGGTTTGTGACACCGCCGCCAGCTAGAGTTAGGATAGTGTTTGGGTTGAGCGTGTTTGCACCGACTGAATAGAAAGTAGCGTTGCCGGTGCCGCCAGTAGTGTTGGCCGCACGGACGACGTATAGAGAGTTTGTATATGATAGGAAGTTAGCAGCGGTGAAGAACGTCTCTGCGTTGTAGCTAGTTGGTGAACCGAACTGCTGAACTAGAGTAGTTTCTGAATTGATGAGAGCTCTCTGGCCAACTGGACCCCAACGAAATAGACCTGCGATAGCACCGACCGAAGTAGATACCGAAGGGACGATCGTAGTTAGGTCGATTTCTGTAACGTTTACGCCTGGACTAAGTAAAGTAGCCATTATTTTCTCCTTTTAGACAAGAAATTAATAATCCAAATTTAAATTTATTTATCAAATCTCATCTTTTACTCAAAAGTCTGGCTGTGTAGACCACATCCAAGCGTCAGGATTGTATATCTCATACTCTTCATCTATAGTATCTCTGCCGTCTTCCATGAATCCGAAAGGCGCCATGTCTTGCTCCATATCTTCTTCAGACTTGTCCCTGAGTGATTGGAGGGTATTTATATTCGTATAATCTTTAAAGTACTGCTGCTCAGACAACCAAGCGAACAGCACCAAGCACATCACAAGATCGTCGTGTTTTCCAGGTTCTGCCTCGTATGAATTTCCCTTCTTAGAGAATGTAGAAAGTTCGTTGATGGTATGAAAGTCATTTACGACAAACTGATTCTGTTCAATCAGTAGCTTTAGTATAGAGCATCCAACAGACTTAACGACCTTAGTAGTCCTAATGCCCTTGTCAACGCTGCCACCACCAAATCCAGCGGTGATGCGCTTGCCTGATCGACCAGCGTTCTCTGTGAACAACACGTGCTCATAGCCGAAGTCGTAGTGTAGCGAGTGAGACACCTGCTCGCCGATGTCGTTTACTTCTACCAGAACTGAAGCGTTGTTGTACGCCTTCGCCACCCTGTGAATGACTTCGGCGTAGTCTACAGGAGTCACTGAGTTATTTCTATAGACGCACGTCTGTTGATAAGGCATGCTCGTCACGTCTACTAGCTGGAATGCAGAGTAGTCGAGACCCTTGCCTCGAGACACGTCGCACACCGCCATATAGATATGATCTTTGATCGGTTGAAAATACTGGATCAGACCTTCTTTCTCGATCATAGGAGCCTGATGGACGAGCTCCTTTAGCTTCCAACCGGAGATAAGAGTACCGGACGAACCTAAGAATTCGCACTCCATTTCCTGATTGAACTTCTCAACGTCAAAGTTCATACCGGCTAGAGTGTCTTGCTTCCACTTCTCGTCCCTGCCTGGTACTTCTTTCCAGTTTACGAGTATAGCCTCATAGCCGTTTCTTTTCTCTAGAGCGTTTACCCACGTAGAATAGAAGTGGTTTAGACCGTTTGGCGTAGAGACAAGGATGATCTTAGAGTCTTGACCAGACGAAATAGTAGGATAGACCGACGTGAAGAACTCGTCCCAGTTCTCGATGTGCGCGGCCTCGTCGATGAACAGTAGGTTGATGGTATAACCGCGAATTGCCGATGCGGACGTCGCGGCCGCAAGAACACGCGAGTTGTTTTCTAGAACGAACGAGCCCTTGTTCCATTCTAATACACCCTGCTGCAACCATTTAGGAAGATGTTGATACGCGAGCTGGACGCGCGATAGAATTTCTCTGGCGGTATCGCCCTTGTTGGCTAGAAGCGCGACGGTCTTATCTGCGTGAAATATAATGTACCAGAGGATGAAGGCGCATGTAGTGGTAGACTTACCAGCCTGACGGGCCGTGGTGACGATCGTGTACCTGTTGTCCTCAAACGACCTAACCATATTCTTCTGATATGGATATAGATTAAAGTTCTTAAGACCATCGTTGAGCGTGATGATCTTCATATAGTTCTCTGTGAAGTATACTGGATCTTCTTGACACTTCACATACTCTTGAACTAGTTCTGGCGTCCACTCTATGTTTTGATTAGACTTCTTAAGGAGTACGTTACCCTTATAGCCGCCGATTGGTTTATCATTCATCTTTCTTCATCTCTTTTAATACCTTCTGCAGCTCGGCGGTCGAACCGACAAAAAGGTTATTAGTCACGTTCTTCGCTTGCTCGTTCATCGGAGATTCTGCGTGCTGAATGTCCCGTATCTTTGTCTGAAAATCTAATAGCTTTTCATTGGCGCTTATCAGCGTGTCCATGAGTTTAGCATACACCTCGAACGCCCGCGGGTGCTGACTCGACGCAGCTATTTCAGCTAGCTTGAACATGGCGTCTTTACCGTCTTGAATCATCTCATGAAGGTTGGCGCGAGCGGTCTCAAAGTCTTTGGAGGCTGAGTCGTTATGACTATCGACTATCATCTTGTCTATAACGTCAATCTTATTCTCTATTGGACTTAGATTAATACCTAAGGCCTTACCAATAGGATCATTATCATCATCCATTTATTCACCATGTGTTGCTATATCATAAATCTGTGTAATAAATCCATAGTCGTCTGAGGCTTGAATCTGTTGATATGGTATAGTCTGTTGAGCATTAGAAGTAGGTTGACCGTTGGCAGTCAGACCGGGTTGAACAGTAAACTTGTAGTCTATGCTAGTGTTTCCGACTGCTGAGGCGAGCTGTCCGTCTGGAACTTCAGGTATGTAGAAATCGACGTTGACGAACTTAATGATTCCAGAAGTCTTAACAGGACCGTATAGATAACCCTTCACGGTTAAGTCCATCGTCCACACTATCTCTCTTCTGTCTTTAAACTCACCCTCGTAGTTGTCAGCATATTCTATGTTGTTAAGAACGACAGGAATATCCATGATGATGTTCATCTCTGGAATTAGATTTACTCTAGTAGTCCAGTCAGGAGTGAAGAATGGGAGTATCTGCTCTACGATCTTAGTGCCGTCTTCGACGTTCTTAGTATATACGTGGACTTTAAAGTCTATGTTATACGGTACTGGATTATATTGATAGTTGAAGTTACTAGGATTTGTGTTGCTCTGCACGGCCGTCCTGCCGGTAGTATGCAATTTTCTAGTACCGTCATACGTCATCTTACCCATCTCAAAGGAGATCATAGGAAGAGGCATCGTAGCAGAAGGACGATCGATGTTCGGGTCCTGAAACACGCGTGCGAGCATCTTGTCTTTTGGCGCGTACGTGATTGGAACGCGAACTAGAGAGATCTCATTGTTGGATTTTGGATCTGTCTTTACTACGCGAATATCGTTGAATAGCGTACCGACAAGAATGACATACTTGCGTATGGAGCTGAAATAGAATGTCTGGCCGAACAAGCGGTATACTCCACTTTATCTTTATGTTAAAGAGATATTTATATGTTGCCCAAGCTGAATGGATCAGTTATTGAGAAGTCAACAAACGTGTTTGATTCTTTCTGAATCTCATTGGCGTCATCGCCTGGTACCAGATCGCTCGTGCTTGAATTTTCTAATACTATGTAATCGCCATCTTCAGTTAGAAGTATATTGCCTCTAGTGTCTTTAATCGTCCAGTCTATAACGTTAATATCAAATTTCTTCTGCAGCGCATCTATCTGTGGAATGCCTGTGCTTATTCTCTCGTTAGAGTATTCGAAGAGCTCGCACGTCATCTTCCAAGTATATAGAGATCCCAATGGATAGAACATCTGGAACTTGTCTACATACTTGATCTGAAAACACTTATTGTTTAATGGAAAGTATATGAGATCGCCTTCGTTCGGTCTAGGCTGTGTCGTGTTGACACTTACTTCTTGATCGAATATTCTCTGCGCTATCGTGAACGTTACCTGATCGCGAATCTCAACGCCGAACTTTGACATGAAGTTACCGTCACCGCCGAACCCATCAAACGACTCGATGTAGATTGGAACTAGTACTGCATACGTGTAGCTGCTCTGGTCGTCCGCTCCATAGACGTTGTCGTAGTTGTTCAACTGACGTGGGATGTAGTACATGTCTTGACCATAGATGCTTATCGCTTCTATGATAAGATCTGTGAGCATTTCCTGCTCTGCAGATGCCCCAAAGTTGTTGAAGAATACTGACGTTCCTGGCATCAGATCAACCGATCATGTCCGTAACGGGAAGTGAATACGAATTGATCATCTCGTCTTCTAGTTCTTTGCGCTCTTCCGTAGCCTCGTCGTATATCTTCTGACCGTTAAACACGAGTCCACCAGGAAGCGGCATCGACCCGTACTTCTTGAGATTGGTACCATACTGCTGTTTAATCAGGCAAGTCGCGTATCTCTGTAGCCAGCGATCTGTCCACACCTTAGTGTATATGACTGGATCTACTACCTGATAAGCTTCAAGGATGATGTAGTCGCCTGCGTTGACTATAGACCAGTCCATGTCGATGTAGCAGCGGTTGATGTATCGATTGTATCTGAGCGGCTGCTGACCGACCAGCATCTGCTCTAAGAACTGAACGTGTTGCAGCGCCATATAGTAAGGAACCATAGACACCGAAGTGAGCGTGTATAGGTCGTTAAGAGCGATCTGATATCTGATGTTGAAGAGATTGTTCGTGTTGAGAGCCTGACCAACAGGAAACATGTTCACTACGCCGACGATGTTGTCTGGTAGAGTGATGTACTTGTTCACCTTGTCAGCCGGCTGAATCTGATACTTGTAGTACGTCTTTTCTGAGCCGGAGAAGTGATAGTCCCAGAAATACTGGAGAGCGTCATCGACGCGATCTTGTAGCTGATCGTCGTCTATGTTTATCTCGTTTAATGGTTTTCCGAGACGTCTGAGACAGTACTCTGTGAACGTCGCTCTATCTACTGGTATTGCCATTTAAACTCTCCGCTTATTATACTATCTATTTATCTGACGGCAGAGTCTCATTTATCTAGTTTCTCAATCTTACCTGACAGCTCTTTAATAGCTTCTATTAGTAGAGGAACGATTCTATCATATTTGACAGCCTTGATACCGTCTTCTCTAGTAGCTACGACTTCTGGCAATACCTTTTCGATCTGCTGTGCGATTACGCCGACGTCGTGTCTGCGAACGAAGTAGCCGTCTTCACCGCCGTGCTCGTCGATCCACTCGTCTGTCCAGTCAAACTCTACGCCGTTGATCATGTTGAGCTTGTCTAGAGCGTTAGATATATTCTTAACGTTAGTCTTTAGCGACTGATCTGATGAATAGTATGCTGTGATGTTGTTGTTGGCTCTAATCTCACCTGTGGTTCCTGACGCCGGTGTGCCGACACCGAGAGACTGTATCTGTGTGTTACCTGATACTGTCATCAGTATTGGAACAGACAACCCATTAGCGTACACTGTTAAGAACGCAGCGCTGTTATTACCTACGTATAGTGGAGCGCCTGTGTTAGAAGTGAAGTAGCCAGCGTATGAAGAATTAGACTGTCCAGAAATACCGGTAGCGTTGTTTGAAAATCCATAGACGCCGGTATTTGATGTGGATATGCCGTAGATGCCGGCAGACGAGTTTGAATACCCGCTGATAGCATATCCGGTGTTAGTAAACGCGATAATTGAGTTTGACGTAGAGGTGTTAGAGCCGATCGAGATAGATACGGCGTTTACCGCACCGGTGATAGTCATCGTGTTTGAGAACGTAGACTGACCAGTTACCGAAAGACCACCAGATATAGTAACTAAGTTTGAGAACGTAGCGTTACCAGTGACTGATATAGTATTTGAGAAAGTAGAGTTACCAGTTACTGATAAACTTCCTCCAATGGTCACTAGATTGGAGAACGTAGCATTGCCCGTCACTGAGAGTGAGTTGCTAAATGTACCGTTTCCTGAGAATGAGAGCTGGTTAGCGAATGTCGCTATACCTGTAACAGTAAGTGTACCACCCAGTGACGTGTTTCCGGTGATGTTGGTAGTACCAACTACTGTAAGATTTGATGATGGGCTAGTCGTGTTGATGCCGACTTGACCGGCATTTGCAAACAGGACATTTGTATTTACTATTAGACCGTTCTTGATTACGAACGCTGTGTTTGTTGCCAAAGTTCACTCTCCCTTTTGACAGTAGAGGGTTGTCCCGTAGGACAACCCAGATCTTAATTACTCTAATTGCTTAGAGAGGAATTTCTTCGTACTGGAACGATGCGATCAATGAAGACGTACCGGAAGCAGTTGAAGTGTAAGTAGCGATGTAGGTGCCTGGTGGAAGGATCAATGAGCCTTCGTAGTCGAAGAAGAAGCCAGGAACCTGTGGAACAGTAGTGATTGCGCCAGTTAGACCAGCACCGAATACTGAATGGAGGACAGGAGTCGCGCCAGTTGCAGTTAGGGTAGCAGTCGAGTAGGCAAGAGCCTGACCGGAACCGTTTGGTAGACCAACGTAGTTAGCTCTAACAGTGATGTTAGAAGTCGACGTACCTGGGTTGGTAGGAGCGACACCGGACATAAGACCGACAGTCGAGCCAGCACCGAAAGCAACTAGGAATGACAAGCCGACCTTGTTGATCGCGACGTTGACAGTCGAGTTCTGTGGGTTAAAGAGGAGAAGACCAGTGAACGTGGTAGCGAGACCGGCAGAAGTAGTAGTACCAGCGTTAAGAACAGCTGAGTACATATTTCTACGATAAGTGGACTCGTAATAACGACCATGGAGTTCTGATACGATCACATCGCCAAGTTGGCCCTGGCGAATGGCTGGCGTAGCGCCGGCCTGAATAGACGAAACGGATGGTTGACCAACCTGACCTTGAATAAGCATATTTTACTCTCCTTTATTGAGTATTTTCAATGTTATCGACATTCGATGGATTATTTATATCATTGCGAAGTGAGCGAGAATCTTCTTGTGAAAGAGGAAACCCGTTAAACCCTTGGATCAGCACTTCGGTCATTACTTTAAGTTCTGAAAGTATCTGATCCATCTTTTCCTGCATCAGCTCGAGCTGACCGCCGGTTTCCGCAACCGTATTACTCTCAACACCGGCTGCAGTATCGTAGTAGATATTTAGTATATCAGAAGCCGCATGAGTCGATGTGTTATACGTCAGACTGATAACGTTAGGACTGGTCGCGCTGACAGAGGCGCCAAGACCAGGGGCGCCGGCGACGTAGATCGGAGTGCCTCTAGTGACGTTGATGACAGCGTATAGCTTACTGATAGTAAAGTTTGGTATCGAAGTAAAATCCAAAGTCTGGGCTGTTGGATTGAACGCCGCTACGTATTTAGATACTAATTGTTTTGACATTGTTCAAGTCCTTAGAAGGCTAGATTATAAGTTAACATTGTTACTACAGTAGGATACGGTATTCCGTTTGTGGTTATTCCGTTTGCGGTAATTATCGTATTACTGGTAGGACTCACTATAGCTTCTGCAGTTGAATTGACAAATCCGTAGAATGTCGAGTTACCTGAGAATAAGTAAGTAGAATTTGAAAATGTATTTACCGTTGAGTTACCAACGTTTATTGAACCAGATGCATTATTTATAAAGAGACCAGACGTATTAGCGAGAGTAATGACGCCGGACGAGTTGCTGACCGCGAGTGACGCTAGAGCGCTGATCGTTCCCTCGACTCTGATCGTGTCAGAAGAAGCAGCGTTAGAGACGCCGATCTTACCGGTGGTAAAGAATCCAGTAGCGTTTACGTACGAGTTACTGACGGTGTTACCGACGTAGAATCCACCTAGATTGTTTGCTGCTATTGTGACAGTCGTAGACGTGATGGTGGTGTTTACCGTAGAGTTACCTACTGAGACCGCTGAAGAGTTAGCTCTAGTGAAGCCCGAAGTAGTGCCGACTAGAACGTTTGCAGCTGTGATATTATTAGAGAATATATTCCATACTAGACTGGTATTGCCGAGATTTAAGTTATTAGTGAGAGGCGTGATACCTACGTTGGACTGCCAAGAGTTTGTTACGTTGTCATATACGAGGTTGGCATAAGATCCAATGATGATACCTGCACCGTCAGCCGCTAGAGCAGTGGCGGCATTGTTTGCTAGTATGAAGTTCTTGTCGTTAGTGGTTATGACGGTGGCGTTAATAAACGTGGTGTTACCGGCGAACGTTACGTTGCCAGTTACTGAGAAGTTTCCATTGACCGTTAGGTTCGTTCCTACAGTCACCGCTCCATAGAACGTTCCGGAATTTGATATAAAGCTTACGTTATTTGATACGTATACTGAAGTGGCGTTTACGGTTAATTTTCTATCTGAGCTCGTGGTACCGTTAGCGTGAAATACTAGCTCATTCGCCGTGGCGGTGCCTATCGTTAGATTAGAGTTACTAGCGTATATGTAGCCGTCTAGTGGGCTGCCGATGGTATACTGCGTATTAGAATAAGTAGAACTGTTGATGCCGATGTCTAGATAGTTTATAGAGTCTGTGCCAGTATCGGCCGTGAGTATTAGATCGGTAGTAGCGTTTGTGCCGGAGTTAGCGTTCTGTAGGATAGTCTGTACATACGTATTCTGGTTGCCGTCTACCTGAACCAAAGCCGCGGCGCCGAACGCGAATCCTACGGCAGCGTTGCCGACCTGTAGCTTGACGTTGACGTTTGCGGTGTTTACCGTCAGGTTATTGGCGTAGGCGTTTACCGTGTATGTGCCTGAGGTATTAGCCGCGAAGTAAGTATTTACGGTAATAGAATTGGAGATAATAGGAGACGTCGTGTTGACGAAGCTGCCAGATATTGTAGTAAGAACTACAGGGTAGGATATCGTCTGCAGGAGAGGCGTAGACGTGGCATTGGTTAGGATTACGAATCTATCGTTCGCACCCGCGCCAGAAGCGGTGGTTAAACCCGAGATTTTCTGATAAGTCGTTGCCAATGCTTTTTTCCTGGTTTTGGTATAATCTTATTTATACGTTTTAGGGTTTAATTAGTCGCCGTCGCAGTATTTCCCAGAACAGGCCAGTCTACGCTGGACACATCTAGCTCAAAAATTTCATTTAATTTTGGAGAAGTTGTTATCTTATCTGGTAGGTCTCTAAGAGCCTGCCTATAAGTCTTTTGATCGTCTGTCATAATCCTGTCAGACACGGCCATCCAGTCTGTTTCTGACAATCTTCTGTCTCGTTCCAACCTAAGCAGTCTCATCGGCTCAGCAGTGTTTAGTTCTAATACTTTAGATTCTAGAGATTCTAAATAAGGTGGATAACCTGGACTCATCCATTGGATTGAAGAGTAATCAGTGTCTCTTATGCTCCATTCTGAACCAGGAGATAAAACAGAAAGAGCTTCTATTATAGTGTATTTCATCTTTATCTCGCTATCTCTGTTAATTTCATTATTGCATAACCATCATCTGATGAGTTTGATGGAGAATTAAAATACTGTGTTCCACTATACGAACCGACATTAAGCGCAAATGTATATGTTGTTCCTATAGCTCCAGGAGCATAGAACGGTTTTTCTGTAGTATAATCATGAATCCAACCAGAAGCGTTAACACCGTTATATCCAGAATACGCTACCGGTGTTGCTGTAAGATTTTCGTATATCTGAAAATACGCTAGATTCCAAGTTCCACTAACGTCACACCTCTGCTTACAGTGTAGAAAAACCATAATTATAGGAGCCACCGTTTTAATAGTTATAGAAGTATTAAAAAAATTACTAAGAGTTGAAGACGATGTACTATATGAAGACGTGACTCTGTTTATAACGGTCTGCACAGGAGTACCTGGAGAATAGATATTATAACCAACAGGAACACTTATAAGATTACCAGATCTTGGCTGCAGAGTATTAATCGATGCGTTGATGCCGTAAAAATTATTACCAGAAAAGCTATTACCTGTAAGATTATTACCGGTAAAAGTACCATTAGCTGTTAGATTATTGGCAGTTATATTGCCGGTAGTAGTAAAATCACCGGTACCTGTTATAGGTCCAGAACTAATTATAGGCGTTCCTGTGATGTTACCTACCGTTAATGTTGACATCTGTTTATCCTATCTTTTTTTAATTTATTTATTTGAGTTTTTGATCAATAAAATCAAACAGTTTTTTTGATGGAATACCCGTTATCACGAACGCGTACGTGGCGTTCCATGACGGATCGGCACCATGGAAGCTGCTAGAATCCCAATAGAACACCAGTCCACCGCCATCTTTGTCTTTTATATAGTGTTTAGTTTTTGTTTTATGATCGTACATGAATAATTTTCTATCAGTGTTAAGTCTTATCCATAAAGAAAATCTTGTCTCTTCGTCTATTTCTTCAAAGCTATTTGGAAAACTCTTTGGTCTAGGATGATCGTGAATAGGTGTTGGTTCACCGCTCTGACTTAATACTAGATTACACTGTATAAGTTCTGAGTATAGATCCTGTTTCTTTATCCACTCTATTATAGAATAAAATTCTTTATAGTTTTTACTAATTTTATGATCATCGCTGATTTTATAATTAAATATACTTATTACACTAGCTATTCCGGTAGTCTTTTCAGTGAACATTATGTATCTTAATAGCTTGTCATTATTGTCTATTTCTTTAGGAATATTTACTTTAGCTTTTCCAAATTGAATAAATTTATCTAGTATGCTAGGATATGGATATCTCTCAGACAGCAAATTTCCAAGAGACTGTACTGAAACTCTTCCGTCGTCGTACGCATTGGCTATAGACACACATAATCTATCATGAAGAGACTTAAGTTCTTCTACATCTACTAAATCATCAAGACAAACGGTCTCATCTATCTTTAGCTGTCTCATACTTCTAAAAGTCCATCAACTATATTTTGACTATGATCTTTAATAGTAACGCCATAGTCAGCTGGATCCGGCCTCCAGGTCTCTCCTTTTACTTCTTCTAAGATCATTCCAGTCATATGATACATCGCTCCTGCGAGTATTCCCATGTTGTAGTAGTATTCATTGTTGCACGAGTGATACCAGCTTGGACCCTCAACATACATGCACGATCCTGCACATAGCTGCAGCACGGGACAGTGGGAGCATTCTTCTCTCTGCGACCAATGCCACGACGTATTAAGTTTAACTTTATCTAGCGAATAGACGTGTCCAATTCTATGCTTTCCAGTAGAACCAGTATTCTGACACGTCATGACGTTACCTAATAGATCTACGGCTATATAGTCTTCTCTGTCCATTCCGCACTTCTGAAATACAGAATCAGAACTTAACTTATTCTGTAGAGTCTTCATGAATTCGCGAATCTTTATCTGGAACGTATTAGGTAGATTCTCAAATGGTCTCATACAAGACATCGCTACGTTCTTAGAAAGTTCATTATACTGCTCAGTAGTAAAAGTATTTGACTCACCGTCGTCGTAGTTTATCACTACACCTTCAAAACTTATTCTCGCTTCTTGACCAAACTTTGATTTAAAGAACTGTTCTATCTTATCGAGATTCATATTAGAAGGGGTGATCACTGAGTTAAAACTCATGTTGTTTTTTCTACGATCGAAGAACTTCTTAATCATCTCAAACTGTATAGGATTGTCTAATGGATCTGGTCCTCGGTTATACTGACCAGGACCATCATGAGATATAGCGACTCTAATGTTATATTTCTCTACGGTCTCAATAAAATCGTCATCTATCAAGCTTCCGTTGGTGATAATAAGATATGAAACTTCCGGAAATCTTTCAGTTAATTTTTCAAGAAGAAACTTAATCTTATTCCAATAAAGAAGAGGCTCACCTCCCCAGAACTCAATCTCTGCTGGAGCTCCTTCTACCCACTTGTCTAGATTCTTCATGAATATTTCAGCGTCTCTAAGACTTGTCTTTGTTGAATCTTTAATTTGATCTTTCTGAAGACAGTACGAGCATGAATAGTTACACCCGAGTCCTAACTGGATACGAATTTTACTTAATTTGGATACCTTTGAGCCAGGATTTGTCGGCGATATACCTATTGCTTTCTTAAAGCAAGAATGAGGTTTAACATCAGTTATTAGTATATCTTTTCCATCTTTATCAGAGACGGTAGACTTATGTGGATCATAAAATATAGAACGTCTTTTATTTTCTTGATCTATCATAATCAATTCAAACATAATAAAATCCTTATCATTTATATTATTTGAAACTGTATTCTTATTGATAGTAGAAACCAGTGCACTCCAATATCTACCGTAACTGTGTCTCCTACTGACAGCCCAGTAGGATCAAAGCTTATACTTCCTTTTTTATTTATTATCTTACAAGAAGGATCGATCTTACCTTTATCAGCGTTGGCATATACTACGTTGTAGTCGCACAAGTCATGATACTCTTGACCTGGTTTTTTACCTGGATTCTTGTTCTTACCACCTTTACCTTTTATTCCATGATTATCAAAGTCGAATGATATATTAAATATTCCGCCACTTAGTGGTATCTGCGTAGGACCACTGTATGAAAGAGTAAAAGGATACACGTCTTGTGGCACTGGCGTGGTGTTTCCTTGGTGCTTATTCGACGGCGGCGTAATTAATATAGACGTGCCAAGTGCTTGCGTATAACCATTGTCTTTTACATAATCAAAGGTATCATATGATAGGTTTGAAATTATCTTGCAGTTGGCCTGCATGCGCAGAGATATATTTGTGTGTTTAGGATTTATATCTATTGAGCCAAAGAAGTCATTACTCTCTAGTCTTTTAAAGTTAGACTGATAGTACGTCTTAAGTCTATTGACTAGCGGAGGAGTAACTATCGGTGTCCCCTTCACTATGTCTTTGGTCGAAAAACCTACTAGATCAAAGACTCCTGCTTTATTTGGACATTGGTCTTTAGACTTTAATAATTCTTTTGGATTGAAGTTCCAAATATAGTTGCACGCGTCTTCATTAGGCATGTCATAAGATAGCTGATCGACCGCCTTAATTCTTATTTCAATATTTCCATTAGATGATTCTGTAATCGACGCTATTGATGGATTGTTCGAACCATATGTGAATATCTTTAAATTAGTTGCCATAACTCTAACTAACAGTTACAACAGCAGGCGCAACAACAGCAGCACGCACAAACGCATGCACAGTTAGTATCAAATGTAGCGACTAGCGATCCACCACTGAAGCTGAAAGCGTAGCAGTAGGTGCCTGTGCCACCGATCGGATTAGTGCCATCACCTGTAGGAGTAGAACTAGCAGAAGTCACAAGCTGTGGAAAACCACTCACCTGCGTGTATGGAATCTTTGCGCTGTTGTTGAAGACCGTAGTCGTGTTTACTTTTAACGCCATCGTGTGTTGACCTATGATCTATAGAAAGTCAGATTGTAACCGTCCCACCCACTTACTCTATATACGCCACCGCCGCTGCTCGGCGCCGATATAGATATCACGGTACCAGAAGGAATGGATCCTACAGTAGACCATGGAACGTTTCCGGAATTATCGATAACGACAGTGCTTCCGATCTTAAAAGCCATTCTATTAAGTCCTTATGATGTATAAGACTGAACCGGAGTTATAAACGTTGATGATCTTATCAGAACCGGTAAAATATACTGAATTGATATAGTTTCCATACGACGAAAGATCGATCTGAGACCATGGTATCTGAATACTATTATTTACTATAGTAGTCGAACCAATCTTAAACGCCATAGCTACCTCCTAGATTCTAATTTCTCTATTCTAGAAGTCAGTTCTTTTATAGCCTCAATTAAAACAGGTACAATTCTATCATAACTAACCGTAAGGTATTTATCGCCAGAGACAGACTCTCCATTAGCGTTTCTATCAAAAGGAGCGATAGAAACTATCTCAGGCAGTACGCTCTCGACTTCTTGCGCTATAACACCTAGTTTTATTTCATTCTTCTGTTCAGGATTTAACTTCAGAGATAGAGCAGATGGGCTATAGGCCCAGCCGTTTAGACTATTTATCTTTTCTAGAGGACGCTCGATCTTATAGAGCAGAGTCTTTAGTCTCTCGTCTGAGTATGAGGTAGTCACGTCGCCGGATGCGACGATGTTACCCTGCACGTAGAACTTATCTATCGGAGTCGAGTTGCCTAGTCCTACCCAGCCGTTAGCTACAAAGTAGTTATTCACGACGGTAAACGAGTTTGCTGTAAGCGTATTAGCGCTGGCTGTGTTTGCACCGATGCTCGTAAACGACATAGAAGCTGTAAACAGTACTGTGGACGTGTTGACAGTGAGTGTAGGCAAGCCGCCGGCATAAAAAGAATAGTTATTAGATCCAAGATACTGGATCCTGTTGTTGCCAGAAGATTCAAAATATATATTGGCGACTTGTAACGTAGACATACTTTAATCCTGCTTACTTCTTTGGAAACTTATCTTTAACTGCTTTGATTCTTTCTTTCCAAGCGTCGATACCGTTGTGATATATAAAGTCTAGCTGCTCTTCTACCGATGGATAGTGGTGTTGTCTCTCGAGCTTATACAGCACTTGATTCTTATAAGCCTCTACAGAGTCTCTGTAGTACTGCTGAAGCTCTTTCATGGTCGGCTTCTTATAGAAAGGATCTTTCCATATGATGTTGGTGTATCCAGCGTTCTCCATATCTATCATGGGAGTGAATTCCCACTTTGCCTGAGGCGCGTAGAACATTAGAGCTTGTGTTATTTGATCTCTGTTCATCTCAACCTCAGTAGTATACTATGGCTAGACCATAGCCGCCGTTAGAACCCTCGTCGCCACCGACGCCTATCCTATTAATGCCGTTAAGTGAATACGCTATAGCGTCTGGGTCGTTAGGCATAGCTGGATATTCTCTAATGCCAGTAAGAGTCACGCCTCTGATGATCGATGGATGAATGTAGCCTGATCCACCTCCGCCGCCAGCCATTGAAGAGCCTGCGTAAGATCCAGACCCACCGCCGTAGTAGCCGCCGCCACCACCGCCACCGTAGCTGTTACCGTTCTGAGTAGTACCACCTTGGTTCGCTGAACCAGCCCCACCTACTGCGGTACCGCCGGTACCACCTGCTCCACCTGCAGACTGCGTTCCTGCCTTGCCTACGTACGCGTATGGTGTATAGGACGTTAACTCAGTAAAACCGTCTTCACCTGTTAGACCGCCGCCGGCGCCACCAGGATTTCTACCCCAACCGTTTACGGATCCGCCACCGCCACCGCCTCCGGCGTACATACACCAGTTATTTGCGTTGACGTTTGGCGTCGCGATGCTCGTAGAGCCGCCACCGGCTCCGCAGTACTGGTTATCGCCTGTAGAAGTAGAAGAAGCGCCGCCGTCCGGATACGCTTTATTTGAAGACCATCTGGCATAGCCGTTCTGACCGACGCGAATGTACAGGGTCTGACCGGGGACCACCGGAACTATTCCCTCAGAATATCCACCACCGCCGCCGGTCGCACCCTGTCTCCAACTGCCGTATGAGCCACCACCACCGCCTGCACCCCACAACTTCACGAAGATGTAGTTGACGTTAGAAGGTATAGTCCAAGACTGTAGAGCTCCAGTGTACTGAAATGCTACTCTAGTCTTACCGGTGACCTGCGTATATCCGTTCTGCTCGTTTATCCAAAAACCCGCAGTGCAGTACTCTTTTCTAGCGACGTCGTTGTTGAACCTGAGCTGTCCGTTGGACGTGAGAATGTTTCTGTTAGCAGTGTTACCGATGGGTAGAAGAATCGAGTCTGTCTTCGCACTCATGTCTAGCGTGACGGCTGGATTTGCCGTGCCGATACCTACGTTGGCCGCGAAGCTCGTGTTGGTGCCAAACGATATGTTACTGGCTACTAGATTGCCAGTCAGAGTCATGGTGCCGTTAGAATATACGCCAAGAGAAGTAGACGTCGCGTTGCTCTTTAGCACCACGCCGGCACCGTTCGACAACACCACCATCTGTCCGGCGGTCGTATTGCCAGAAGATAGAGTGAGATCGGTCGTTCCGTTTGCTGAAGTGATAGTTGTTACAGACAAAGTACTCATAATAATTCCTTAGACTATGACTACTCTAGATCCAGTAGTTACTACAAAAGTATTTCCGGTCGCGATCGTGTATGGACCGACTATTACCATATTTAGGCTTGCGTTAGTGGAGTACGATCCAAGACCAAATGTCTTCTCGTTCGTGTATCCCATATGCGCGTGAAACATTAGACCGTTTGCTGAAGTATTAACAGTCGTGTTACCAACAGACATATAGCTATTAGCTGTTATATAGCCGTTACTTATTATATAACTGTTTGCTATTATAGTATTACTGACGACGTTGTTACTTACCGTGTTGCCAAAGTTAAACGAGCTGCTGTTTGCATACCCTACGTTCGCACCGCCGGCTATGAACGAATACGCATTAGAACCATTGTACTGTATGTAGTTGTTCTGCGTGGACTCAAAGAAGTGATTAGCCGTATAGAGGTTTGGTGTCGTGACGTTGTTGCCGTATATTACGGTCTCACCGGACTGTCCTAGAGTGTTGATGCGCCCGCCGTTCTCAGAGAACGGGATATAGCCGAGACCGGTGGCGATCTCTATAGCGTTCAGTGTAGTCTGTTGAATAGCCCAACCGGAACCGTTCCATATCCATGTACGGTTGTTATAAGTATACGTCTGACCTACTGTTGGACTAGTTGGGAAGCTTATTGCCATTAGAACGCTAGGTTATACGTTAGCATGGTGACTATAGACGGAACAGCGACGCCGTTGATCGCTATGCCAGTATTAGACATCGACGTGTTCACTGAGGAGTTACCGATCGTAAGAGTCGTCGTAGCCTGGTTGAAGCTGAAAGAAGCGTTAGCTGCGAAAGATCCGGATCCGTTGAATATGACGTTGGTGTTAGAGCCTGCAGGGTTTACTGAAGTATACGCTAGTGAGTTCCATGGGGTAGAACCCGTGCCGATCTTGAGACGACCTGTATCGATCTCATAACCTGGTTCGCCGACAGCGAGCGTAGTATTGTTTGCAGTCCAATTCGCAGACGTGTCTCTACGATATTGATATTGAATCGTCATCCAGCAGCTCCTCCGCCAACCAATGGCGTTAATTGATAGATCGTATTAGCAGCGCCACCATCGACTACGTATGTCGGAGTATATAACTCATTAGGACCATATTCTATCCATTGACTGCTCGATCCAGTATTTATATAAGTGTACAGTATACCATCAGAAGGGTTCAGCCACATGTCCGCGCTGTTAGCAGATGCGGGTGGAGTAGTATTAACAGTTAGTATACCACCAGGTGTGGTCCAGTAGTATCCACCGGCGCCATTAGCGGCTAACAGCTGACCGTTAGACTGCGCAGTACTTAACGCGTCACCGAGTGAACTTAGTCTTTGGTTCTGTGCCATCTATTACCTTTTTAGATATTTATATCTCTAGTTACCTATCGCAAAATAATAACACTGTGGCGATCCAGCTGAAACGATTAGATTAAATTGAGACCTGCTAACAATAGTTGCAGATGGGGCTGGAGGGTTAGTCTGATTGTTGTTTACTGCCACAATTGCAAAAGCGTTAGTGGGAAATGGTGTAGGAAAGTTAGAAGTGACACCACTAGTAGAAGCAGGTGCAGATCCCCACTGAAGTAGTAATCCATTTGGTAGATACGTATATCCGTTAGCGGTTATAGAAGAACTTCCAAGACCTAGAATGTTTCCTGATATATTTACTGGCACAGAAAAGTTCACATTAGAAGTTATACTGTTAGCGTACACAGACCATATTGGTCTCGCACCGCCGACGGTGTTTGTAGAGTACATGACGAAGTTGTCGTCGTTCTGCTGGACGAAGTTGACTGTGTTTCCGTTTGTGGTCTTGAAGTTCAGGTACTTGTTGTTGGTCAGAAAGTTTATGTTACCAGAATAGCTGATGTCACCTGTCACCGACAGGGCAGTAGTCGGCGCAGAGTTACCTATACCGACGTTACCGTTAGATACAAAATAAGTTCCAGTTCCAATAGTAGCAGTGTTAGTAGAAACGACAAGTGACACCGTATTTGTCATGGTAGAATTAGCAGTAAACGAAGTTCCTACCGTATGAGAGGCGGCGTTTATAGAACCGTTAACGATAGTACCGGTAGCGCTCATCTGTAACATCAGGTTACCGGCCACGTTGTTGGTATAGAAGCTCAGTGAGTCAGCTGCACCAACTGAGATTCTTCCATTGCCGGTGACGTAGTCGACTACTATACCGTCACCATACGTGCCATTGAAAGTAGAGTTAGAGTAGAGCCCGTTACCAGATACGATAGGCACGCCGATAGTGAATATGCCGGACGTGTTCGCCACGACGTTAGTACTGACACTATAACTTGCAGCGTTTATCGATGTGATCGCAGTAGCGTTTACCGTGATCGCCGTAGCGAGTACGTTAGCAGAGTTTGCTAGGTTGGCGAGTGCGTTCTCTAGTGACATTAGCTTCCCGTGTTAGATGTCGAGGTGTTGGCCAGCGCCGCTATCTGAGCCGCTATAGCCGCGAGCTGAGCCTGCAGCTCTGCGATGGTCGGCTGAGGAGACGCGGGAGGCGGCGGTGGAGGGACGTATGGGTTTGGCGTGTTACCGTCTGCGACCCAAGCTAGGTACTGCTGATAGTCCACGTTACCTGGATCAGCTGGAATACAAGATTTATCAGCATCTCTGATAATAATTGATGTTGATGTAAGAGTGTATGTCATGTCCAATTCCTTAAAAATCTGCTGAAAAGTTGTATATACCACCTCTAATTCGTCCAGCTTGACCGACAGTTAAACCACTTGTTGCTGTTTCTATTTGTGCAATAAAGTCTGTAATAGAACTAGAAGTTACTGATGAAGTTGAAGTATCACTTCCGTTGATAGAATATGTCCAAGTTCCTGAATATGAAAATGTTGGAGTTACTCTCATTTTGACTGGATGCTGAACAAAAGAAACTGTAGTAGTCGTGCCTTGCGCTTGAAACATGACTCCAGGCGCTGTAGATGTTCCAGAAGTATAATAATATCTCTGACACAGCGCTAATTCAGTTCCATATAGTCTTCTCTCAAACGCAGTAGCGGCAGAACCCGCTTCGAGTTGGACTCCTGTGATATAGATGTTATCATCAGCACCTGCTGTACCGGTCGGTGTATATCCAAAAGCCACTGCCATTTCTAGAGCATTAGACGCTACAGATCCAGTGAATGAGTATCTAGTCCAAGTAGCAGTAAGAGTCTGCGTAGCGTTCACTACATAAGCGTTTCCAGTATACCCTGACGCTGGACCCGCACTGAATGTCGCAGCAGATTCGTCTGCAGATGTTCCAGTACAAACGCGAACTGTCATTGTGCCGCCAGAATAATTAGCTCCGGTCTTTGCCCAGAAAGACAGAGTGACAGACTGAGACTGCAGATCGATCATATTGACTGATTCTATATTCTGTGCAAACCATACAGAATTTACGTTAGTATTTCCCGATGGTCTTCCAAACGCTGCAGAGTAATTAAACCCAGTAGGAACGCTAGAGCTCTGAACTATCTGCTGTTGAAAGACGTGCGCTCCAACAAATCCATACCATCTGTCTGCAACATACGTTGTAACGTTACCAATTGTAGTATTAGACGTACCTCTCTGCCAAAATTGCATACCACCGTTGATGATACGGTTCTTCATACCCTGATAGTAGTTTATCGCGGTGTTGTTCACATACATGTTGCTGTTAGCGTCGAGAGTTATATTGACGTTCGCGCTAGTTGGATGCTGTAGGTTTACGACTTTAAGATATGACATTAATGTTCCTTATTCATATAAGGCGTTGACTGTACCTTGAGTCCAAGTCGCAGTGCCAGCAACGGATCCAAATCTAAACTGAGTTAGTGTTGAAGAAAGTGCTATTGTTCCACCAAGTTCCCAAGTATTATTAGAACTAGAATAAGCGCCACAACCAGAAATTACCCAAGTGTTTGCTGTTAATAAACACATCGTAACTATACCATGCATAATATCATTAGAAGAACCTGTTGGAAATACTATTCCACTACTCCAGTTACCAGCGGCACTTGATCCGCCAGTATAAGCCTCTCCGCCAACATATCCAGTAGTAACAAATCCGCTTGATGTTCCTAATTGAATACATTTGTCTGATCCGCTATTATTTTGTAAATAACTTATCATAATAGTAATTCGCCTAACCCAAGAAGGTATATTAGTGAAATTTGTATAAGTTCCTGATAGTGTTTGAGAACCAAGTGTTGTAAGAGGATTAGCTAATAATGTAGGAACAACTGTACCAGTATCAGCAGAAGTGATGATGTTTCCGTTAACAGCAGGAATATTAAGAGTAGTCGTCGCAGCTGTGCTCGCAGCGTTTAGCGTGACCGAACCTCCGCCTGGTGATAGTAGTTTTAGTGGCATTTAATTACCTTTATAATTCTGCGTTGTACCAAAGATAACCAGAAGCGGTGTTTATGTATACAGAGTATGGAACTCCAACGCCTTGATTGCCTACAGTAAAAACAAAAACATCTCCAGTAGTAGATAAATTCCAATGAGTTATTGATGATAAAACAACAATTGTCGCTGATTTACTAGCATACCAACTGAAATGACTTACCGAACTAACAGAAGCAGTAGGTACAACCCTCATTGTTACAGGAAATACAACGTTTCCTTGAGCGCCTGCATTGCCATTATCCGATCCACAACAAATATTTTGATTATTTCCTGAATACGATAAGAAATATCTTTGACACAACGCTAACTCTATACCATATGATCTACGTTCGAACGGCGTCGCTACTGAACCTTGTTCTAGTTGGACACCAGTGATATACACGTTGTCATCAGCGCCTGCTGTACCCACTGGAGACCAGTTTATATAGACACCTGTCTGTGTTACTGTTGAACCTAGTGTTGCAGTAAATGAAAACCTCTGCCATGAAGTAGTTAGAGTTGCAGTCGCGCTTATAGGTGTAGCAGATCCTGTCCATGAACCTGTAGTCATATTTGCTGCAGACTGATCTGTTCCGGTACCAGTGTATAATGCAACATATATCTGACTAGATGCAGCAGAGAAGTTAGCGCCAGCTTTTGCCCAGAAAGACAGAGTGACAGACTGACCTTGCAGATCTACAGAATTTATAGTTTCTAATGCTTGACCTAAAACCGTAACACCAGTTGTTGTATTTGATACTGGTCTGCCCCACTTTAGTGCGTACTGAAATCCAGTAAGTCCTGAAGCAACTTGTGTAGTTTGTACGCCGGCAGTTCCATTCTGATAAACAAAGAACCTATCTGGTCCTGTATAACCCACACCGTTTAATGTTACTGTTGTAGCAGTCGCTGATCTTTGAAATATCTTAAAGTCACCGTTGATGATACGATTTCTAGGTCCAAGAGAGTTAGTCGTACTCATCTGTGTAGAGTCGCCGAAGCTCAGCGTGTTAGCTATAGACACGGCGTTGGTTGTGTTTAGGTTTAGTGGACCGCTTATCGCACCGTTACCGCTGAGTGTTAACGCCATATCTTAATTCCTAACTTACTGACCAAGTCGAGCCGACCGGTACGGTCACCACTACGCCGGAGTTTATCGTTATAGGACCTGCAGAGAACGCGTTCATGCCGTTTGATATCGTGTAGTTAGCTGTAACGTTAGTCGCGTTCTCGTAGAACGGCGTAGTAGCTAGCGTTATCTGTGAGTTCAATACGACCTGCGCGTTGAACGTGTGCGTGTTGGTCCACGTGTACTGGGCAGAAGTGTTTGTGCCGCTCAGTGGCCCGCCGTTGACGTACACTGAGGACGAGTTGACGACCACATTTACCGTCGAGTTACCGATGAACAGTCCGGACGCCGGACTGAGGTACGTGTTACCGCGAACTACTAGGTTGTTTCCTACGCTTACACCGTTACCCGAGGTGACGAGCTGGTTGACTCCAACAACCAGTCCGTCTGTCTCGAGCTGTAGCTTGTTTACTGACATGTACTACGCCTGCGCTTCCGTCCAAGATAGACGACCCTGAACGACTGCGTTCGCCGTGCCGATGTTGGTGGCGACGACTGTCAGTACGTCCGGCCCGTCTGGGTAGATACTAGTGCCTGGAGTGTTGGTGAGACCACCGCCGAGGATAGAGTTACCAAGATCTCTGAGCTTCGTCAGATCGGCCGTGATGACCGACTGGTTGGTAGAACCCGCCGAGTTAACCGCGTAGAACCCGTAGATCACCTCACCGCCTGATACGTAGCACGGGCCGGTGTGATCCGCGATCTGAGCGAGCGAAGACGTACCGGTAGCGATACGCGCGAACGTGCTGAGGTTGCCGTTTGGACCCGTGTAGCTGGTGGTCGTCGACGTAGAAGCTATCGGCGTGCCGTTTAGAATCAGCTGGATCAGGAACGAGCCGTTGACGAGAGCGTCTGTCGAGTTCAGAGTCAGCTGCATGCGGTTGAGGATCTCTTTAAGACCTAGAGAGCTAGGAACGCCGGAGTCGACCGCCGGTGAAGACCGCACGCTGAACATCGCTACCTGTTGGTTGTACTGCACCGTAGTGGAACCTGTTCCAGCACCTGCCTGCGACAACACGATGCTGTTGTTCGTAGACCCAGGAGTCACCGAGTACACGTACGTGCCTGCTGGGATGTTCGTGCCGGACACGAGCATTCCTGGCCAGATCGGAACCGTGTTAGCGATGCTGACCGTGTTAGAGCCAGACGTGACAGTCACCGACGATACGTTTCCGGCGACGGCAGTCGTCTGGATCGTCTCACCGAACGTAAAGATCAAAGACTTATCGTTGTCAAACTGACCGTCCATGATGACCGAAGTACCCCAGTGAGAGATGGTCGGTGCGAACTGTGGAGCGTGTAGATATACGCCGATAGGAGCCGCGGCCGAGTACGTGTGAGGCGCGTTGGCAGACGCCATCTGATTTACGTTTATCGTGACAGTGCCGGTCGCAGTCGCCGCCTGAGTCATGACGATGTTGTTGTTAGGAGCGCCAGGAACGATAGAGTACACGTACGTGCCGTTTGGAATGCCGGTACCTGTCACGAGCATGCCGGGTTGAACGCCGGTCACCGCGCTGGTCGTTGTAAGAGTGGCTGAGTTGTTCGTCGTCAGCACCGAGGCGACCGTGTTAGACAGCTTGCCTCTGGTTAGACCGGTGAATGTGTTGCCTGACAGTCCGGTATAGCTGATGTACTCGTAGGACGCTGGGTCTGCGACCAGCAGCGTGCCGTTGCTTGGGAATCCTGTGGTGTTTGCCACCTGAAGGATCGAAGTGTTGACGCCGTCTATAGTAGCGCCGAGTAGAGTCTTTGGCGCGATCGTGTTTGTCTCGTATCGCGCAGGTAGGTTACCAGAGCGCATCCACGCTTCGGTGTTTTGGTTGTTGTTGACGAACCTGTGCACGTAGATTACTTTACCCTGACTGTCTCTAAACCCTAGGCGAAGTGAGCCTGCGCCGTACCACGAGTAGTCGAGGTAGAACATCTGCATCTTCGATAGGTCTAGAACTAGGCCGGAAGGACCGGTGCCGTCTAGCTTGTCGATGTTGAACTGTGACTGAGGCACGCGCACCTCTACGGTCTTAGATATGATGGCGTAGTTTGGAGCCACTAGAGTAGCGCCGCGATACGGAGGAGTTATCGTCATCGACGTGTCAGACAGGATATCGAGAACGCGATAAGAAGAGCCGCGGATGACGATGAAGTCTCCAGGAACGAGCTGCTTGGTGAACTTAGTCGTAACACCGTTTACTGTAGCGCCGGTGATCACCGCCGAGCCGTTGGTGACTGACACCCAACCTGCGATCTGGTCTGTGGATCTCCTGCGAACTGCATACAGCGTCTGACCGTCGAACTCAAAGAACATTCCGTTCTGGTTATCAAACAGTCCGAGACGAGTAACTGCCCCGTACCAACTAGATACTGAAACTGTCGGAAGGCCTGTAGCCGGAGTCGCAGAAGGAGTAGACAGAGCGGTGTAGGTGAACTGGAAAGCGTTCAGCACTGATGTGACCACGAACGTGCCGTTGTACGCCGTCTCGTTCGCGCTAGAAACTACGATGGTCGCGCCTGGGTTGATCTGGTGCGCTACTTTAGTAGTTACAGTCACCGTCGTTCCGGAAGAGCTGATATCGTCTACGTTTATGTTTGGCTTGAGAATAGTACCAGTAGAGATCTGAATGCCCTTACCAGACTGGTAGCGGAAGTATCTGCGAGTCTGACGAATCGTCTGGTTATTGTGCGCCTGGTTACCAGTCGTGAACTGAACACCGCCGTCGAACGCGCGATGCAGGTACACACCGTCAGGTCTTGGATAGACCGCTGCGTTAGTCACCGTGCCGGAAGGAGAAGTCGTAGTCAGAATCTGGAACGACGTGCTGTTAGTCACGGCCGCGACCTGATACGACGAGTTGATAGGTCCGCCAGACGTCACCGATGAGTTTGCAAGATAGCAGCCGTCACCGACCTGAAGGCCGTGAGGCTCTGTGGTGGCCACCGTGATTGTGTTGCCGGACACTGTCGGCTGAGATGGAAGGGTGTACGCGGCGCCGGTGTAGAACGAGCCAGTATAGACCTGTGTCAGCGCTGAGTTGTATACCTGACCCGTTGTGCCTGTGAACGCGTAGCGGGCCGTGTACGTGAAGTACGAGCTCTGCTGGATAGTAGGTGAGCCGGCGATCGATGTGCCTAGGCTGCTTGTCAGACCTGGGAACAACACCGTAATTGAAGTAGTGCCGCCGACGAGAACGTATGCTGGATTAGAAGAAGAGGTGTTGTAGCCTGCGAGCGAGCCGGTGATGCCGGCGATCGTGACGTACGCACCCGCCACGAAACCGGTACCTGATGTGACGCTTAATACGACAGAGAGACCCTGTCCAGCTACGTATGTTCCTGCGGCCGCGGCCGAGATGGTGTAGCTAGAACCAGCTGCGTATGAGTTTTCAACTAGGAACGGGCCGTTACCGCCTTGGAACAGAGAGTCCTGCATCAGGAACGGGATACTGGTAGTAGTCTGCAGCGGTGTAGATACGTATACTGTCGTAGAGCTGTTTGTAGCGAACACACCGTTGATCGCGAATGGCGACTGAGTGTTGACGTAGAAGCTCGGGCGGTTATTCAGGAGAGTGAGTGTCTCCCACTTGGTAGGCTGTAGACCGTACTCAAAGTCGGTATCGATAAGGGCCTGAGGTTGCGATGTTCTGATCTTACCTACCGGATCTAGAAACGCCTCATCTGGAGCGAACAGCTCAGCGGGTTCGTCTACTACGATCTGGAGCTGATGTGTGGCAAGCATCGCAGTGGTGTTGAAGCTCAGCGTCACCGTAGTTACAGGATTGGTCGTGTTCGTTCCCTGTGTTATGGAATAGGAAGTAGCAGTGAGCGCAGGATCGCTGAAGTTGTAGATCACCTGATTGGTAGTAACGTTGGTGATAAGAAGTAGGCGCTCGCGCGGGAGCGCTCTTGGAATCGTCACTGTCTGAGTAGATGGTGAGAACGTATATTGTGTATCGAGAATTACTCTTCTTGCCATTGTAAATTTCCTCTATGCTCCAAACATTATATTTATCGCAGAAAACGGGGTCTGCTTATATGAAAAACTGGGTGCAGCGTCTTGACTGGTCCTGTAGGTCCCGTAGAAACTCATGCCCGGCATCGGCGCGGTCGAGAATGATACGTTGGAACCACTTACTACAAACCCAGACTTGAACGTATATAGCTCTGGTAGGTTCTGAAAGTCTCTAATGTAGCTGGCTGGAGTGACAGGAATCCCGCCTATAACTATATTTATCATACTCGGATTTGATGGTGTAATCGATACGCTGTTTACTGTAAGCGCGAACGTGTTTGAGAACCCGTTGAACTGATGAGAGAAGTCGTCTATCAGGTATGTGGTACCAACACCCTCACCGTTGGCATAAGTGTGGTTAGTGAAAGAGCCGGTGACAGCCACTACCGCGTTTGAGAACGTGGCGGTGTTGGTCGTGGCGTTTGCCGTTACGAACTGACCGAGTACACTGAGCTGTTGGTTCTGTGACATTAGTTACCTTGTGTATTAGAAACTGGTGTGATTTTTGCATTCCACATATCAATATATTTTTGATAATCTGAAATATCGGTTATTTCTTCTTGTAATTTACAATTATTAACAAATTCAATCCAACCAGAAGAACCATTCCATTGTAAAGCATGAAAGTCTGGAGGTAAATCAGAACAATCTATATTCTTAGCAATACCATCTACATAGACAGCATTATCTTCTCTAATTATTGTCAGACGCATCTATCAGCCTCATAGTTTTATTTTCTTCTCTATTACTATTTGCTATTTGCAACATAGCTTGAATACTGTTCTCTGATGCTTTAACCATTTCGTTTCTAAAACTTTCTGTGGCAGCAGCACCTTGTCTAACTTGTCCTGCGTTTTCAATCAATAAATGTGGTAACCACGCAATTGAACATCCCCATTCATCAATCTCTTTACCAGTATTCATATCTTTACCACGAACTTGAATGAACCAGTTACACTGTAACTGCACACAATCTTTTTTAAGTAAAGGACAATATTTTCCTGGTTTTAATTCCATAATTTAATTTGCCTGTGCTAGAATAAAGTCAATATAATTTACGGCCATATTTATATTAGTACCTGTGAATGTGTGATTATGAGAAGTTGCCGTGAATGTATGGCTATGAGCACCGCCACCACCCGCTCCTATATCATACCATCCAGCAAATCCATCACCTCCTGAAGCTGCTTGAGGACCATTACTATATCCACCCAAGCTGCCACGAATATGAATAGTTTCATAACCACCGCCGCCATGAAGATGGCTTGGAATTTCTGAAGTAGAAAGTGTGTGACCATCACTTGTACCAGTAACACTAACAGAACTAATTGAACCAGAGACAGACTGAGATGAAAACGCGGAAGAGAATGCTACAGATCCACCATTTCCAACAGAACCAGATACTATTCTCATCGCATAATCATGATATGTAGTAACTTTTGTCCATCCTGTAGGAGCGGCAGACTGTTGAAACGTATGAATAGTACCACTCGGTACTAACCATCCATTTACTCCATTTACTATAAATCCCGTCGATGAATGAACGACATTAACTGAAGCGTTACCTACTGAAAAACCACTAGAAAATTGCACAGAGTTAGCCGCGGTATTTACCGTGACGAGCTGAGCTAGCGTTCCTAGTTGGCTGTTCTGTGTCATAACTTACCTTATGGTTTCTTATATTTATTTTTAACTGTCTTGATAGACGTATAGAATTCTGAATTCTTGTCCAGCTTACCCTCGTCTATCGCGTGCCAGAGCATGTCGAGCTGGTCTTCTATAGACGGATACTCTGTCTTTCTAGATCTCTGGTACTCGCTCTTTAAGTACTCCTGCTTTAGACGATCGATCTCGATATCTATTTTATTTTTATCAATATTGATTAATTTACCAGATTCATCCCACGCTTCTATAATATCATTACCTGTAGATATAGTTACAGCATTAGGATGAACTATTTTAACTGCGTCATGAATCATTGAGCTAACTCCATGACTGTGATATCACTGCTAGTAGTTTGATCTCCTGCATATCCTCTACCATTTACGTAAACTGTTCCAGCCCCAGTCCAAAATTGAACTTGATAAGTCACAGAAGAAGTTGTTGCCGGACTATCTAAAAAACAAATACTTGCATCACTAGTTGATAAATTATATTGGCCTGCAGTATGTCCAAACGAACCGGAAGTGCTAGAGTCAATAAGTGTTCCATTGCGTAGTACGCGACAGTAGGCGTCACCCGCAGTAGACATACCAATTTGACAATTTATTATTAAAAGAATTTTACTAGATACTAAACTTGGCGTTATTGATACTGCAAAATTTGGTACATTAGTTGCAGTTGCAGAAGTTGTAGAAACAACATTCGTAAATGGAACGTTTACTACTTGAATAATAGAACCAGCTGGCATCGAACCTTTGGTGATACCACGTGAAGATACGTCTAATAATCCAGTCGGAGAGGTGCAGGCTATACCCATATTTCCATTAGCAAGTATCGTGACCATTGCATTTGCTCCGACACCAGCATTATATATACTTAAACCATCTCCTGGACCTACAGATATACGTCCATTACCTGTCACATAGTCTATTACTGTACCATCTGAATAACTTCCATTAAATGGACCGATAGAGTATAGACCATTAGATGATGTAGTAGAATATGAGTTTATCGTACCATTAACGAACACACCAGTCGCATTAATAATCATCGTCTGATTTGCAGCGACGCCTCCGGTATAGAAAGTTAAGTTATCTAATGGACCAACGCTTATTCTGCCATTACCTGTAACATAGTCTGTGACTATACCATCTGAATAACTCCCATTAAATGGACCGATAGAGTATAGACCATTAGATGATGTAATATTATTAGCGTTAATGACGTTGGCCGTAATGGCGTTGGTGAATGAGTGTGTGTTAGTCCAAGTGTACTGCGCAGAGGTATTAGTTATAGTATAGTTTAGGGGCACGACGCCTACTACGTCAATGGTAGAACCATTAATAGGCGGTGTAGAGAATACTATGATCGATCCTGAACCGGTGTTGACGTCGGTCGGGTTGCTCTGTCTCACGCCGTTAAGATAGACGTCTAGGTTGTTTGGCGTATAACCGCCGGTGACCGTGAACGTTGTTGCAGAACCTGTACCGGTGAATGTCTGTCTGACAAACACTGAGCTGTTGCTCCAGTATACAGAGCTGCCGTTAGACGTCAGTACCTGGCCGTTCGTGCCATACGAGCCGTTCGCAGATATACCTGCAGTCGATATCATAACTAGGTTAGAGAACGTCTGAGTGTTAGTCCAGCTATACTGCGCAGACGTGTTAGCATAGGTGTATGTAGTCGGCGATAGACCTACGACGTCAATGTATGCCCCGTTTGGAGGAGCGACGGTGAATACTATGTTAGCGCCAGAGCTTAAGTTTACGTCTACTACACTCTCTTGCTTGACGCCGTTAACGTACACGTCTAGATTCAACGGCGTATAGCCGCCGGTGATCGCAAAGTTCGTCGCTGAACCATTACCTGTAAAAGACTGTCTGATGGTAGTAGCGGCGTTAGACCAGTATACTCCAGCGCCATTGGATACCAGTATCTGTCCAGCAACACCGGCCGAGCCGTTAGCGTATATAGTATTGCTTATAACGACATTACCGTTTAGTACGACATTAGCGCTAAATGATTGTGTATTAGTCCAAGTGTACTGCGCGGAAGTGTTAACCCCAGCGGCACCCCAGTATACTGTAGAGCCGTTAGACAGGAGCGCCTGACCAGCAGTACCATATGAACCATTAGCCGATATGCCGGCAGATGTACTAATGGTCACGTTGCCATTAATATTTACGTTCGCGTTGAACGTATGAGCGTTAGACCAGACGTACTGGGCATTGGTGTTGGTGCCGCTGAGTGGTCCGCCGTTGACATAAACCGAAGATGAGTTGATTACGACGTTTACTGAAGAGTTACCGATGTAGAGTACTGTGTTACTTAGATTGACGCCGTTGGAGTTGATGCTCGTGTTGGCTACGCTGTTGCCAAACGTTATGCCGCTCGTGTTGATATTCGTGTTTACTGTGCTGTTGCCAAAAGTAAACGAGCTCTTAGTTACAGTTACGTTACCACCGATATAGAGGTTGTTGGCCACCAGCGGATCAGGAACAGAAGATGCCGATATGATTTGAGACTGAAACCCAAATACGTCAATCGCCCATGTGTTAGACGGTGTGACATAGAAGTTTACGTTGGCACCAGAAGATATATCGACGTCAACGAACGGTATCTGTTTGACGCCGTTTAGATATACTTGAACACCGCCAGGAATGTATCCGCCGGTTATAGCGAAGCTGTTAGCCGTACCGTTCGCGGTGTACTGTTGTGATACTAGTATGCTCGGACCGAAGTTCGAGTATGGGAGGTTGTTTACGTATCCTATGACGTCGATCAGCGCGCCGTTGTTCGGCGGTGTCGCAAAAGTTATAGAGCTGCCGTTTGTCGCGGTTACTTCTGTAGTGTTTCTCGAGAGTACGCCGTTGACGTATACTGATAGAGTGCCAGGCGTGTAACCGCCTGTAACAAAGAATAACGTAGTAGACCCATCGCCTGTGTACTGCTGTCTGACGGGCGTGGATGTGTTTAGACTGCTCCAGAACGAGCTCGTGCCGTTAGACGTCAGTACCTGGCCGAGAGTACCGACGCCGCCGTTAGCGTTGATAGTATTCGCTACGACAGTTATTGTGTTTATCGTGTTAGATACGAATAGAGTATTTGTGGTCTTGTTGAACGTGAACGACGCTAGAGCGTTAGACTTGCCTGAGTCGTTGAACACGATCTGAGTGTTAGATCCAGGAGGCGTGGTGATCGTGTTGATGTACACCGGATCTACGAACACGCCGGACGTATTAGATATGATACCGGTATTCGCTAGTACGTATATCGTACCGACTGTCGTGACAGGACCGCCGAACAGGCCGTTGCCGCTGTTTACTTGTGTGACAGTACCAGTGCCTGCGCCAGTTCCCCAGTACACCGAAGAGCCGTTAGAGAACAGGGTCGCACCTGAGCCACCGAACGAACCGTTGGCGTATATGCCGCCGGTGCCAAAGATGACGTTGTTGACTGTCGTGTTTGTGGAGACTACTAGGGTAGTTAGATTCGCGCCGGTCTCAAAGATGTTCGTGCCATCAGATGAATACAGCTTGCGGTCAGTTAAGTTTAACGCGAGCTCGCCGGTGTTTAGCGTTGATGTTGTAGGCTTCTTGCCTGCGACGCTAGAGCGCTTGAGCTGAAATACTGTATTACCTGCCATATGGCTCCCTCAGACCAGTATATACCGGCGTTAAAATGTATTGTCTTCTGGTATCTTCTTCTTCGCTACTTTCTTAAAATCTGTTGAGTATCTACTCAGCTCTGACTTTAATAATTCGTTCTCATTAAATGTAGTCTGTAGTTCTTGCTTTTGTCTCTCGTATTCTCTATTTAGAGTATCGAAATTCTTCTTTATAGATTCATAGTTTGTCTTTAATTCAGTTACATTATTATTTAGTTCGCCGATCTGGTTGGTATATTCTACGGTATAGTTAGAAGTCTTACCCTCTACTTCTTTCACCTTCTTGTCGGCTTCGGCTTTTGCGTCTATTAGTTTTTGTTTATTTATCTCTTCTATCTCAACGATTCTATCGCGAAGCTTCGTGTCGGCTTTCTTTAGATCGTTTCTCTCAACAGTTATAAGCTCTAGAGAGGTGGATAACTCTTTAATCATGTTTAGATTATTGGAGTTATGTTCGCTGAGCTCTTCGAATTTAGCCTTAAGGCCGGCATACGATACTTCTAGCTGAATAGTCTTTCTAATATAGTCTACTAGAAGCTGTTCTTGTCTCTGCACATACGCTACTGCTATATTCGCCGCCTCATCACCATTTTCCATAATATAATCACTCCTATTTAGAAAGCTCCACCGTCAAGAATATCGTAAACGACAGTGGTGCCGTTAGACTGAAGAACGTATCCAGAAGTACCAAGACTTAGTTGATTATAACCATTTGTTGAGTTACCAACTAATAACGCATTATTAGTAACAGTCTTATAACCAGTACCACCTTCAGTTCCTGCAAGAGCAGTTGATAACGTTAGAGTATTTGCTACTATATTAACGCCGAGAGTGCTGTTGGCAGTAATCTGGACGTTCGAAGAGTTGGCTACAAATCCACCACCGACACCGTATGGTACTAGGTAAGCCTGCAGGGTAGCCGTGGCTGAGTTAGAAGAAGTGTCTATGTTGACTGCAGTGTTTGGATTAGTATTAGAACCAAATAGCCAGAAGTATGGATTAGCGTTCGTCGATCTATTAGCGACGCGAACCATACCAGAATACCAGATGCTCGTGCTGTTACCTGCAGGAGAGAACCAGCCAGTATCTACGACGTCTGATGTGGTGTTGTTGTCACCGAGCTCGATGATGTTGTCGTTTACCTGAAGCGTTATGGTATTAACAGAGAATACCGTGCCAGTGACGACGAGGTTACCACCGACCGAAACGTTTCTGATAGTAAGATCAGTAGCAGGAGCGTTAACGTACGCACCGGAGATCGTAACGTTAGAGGCGATAGTCGTGTTTGTACCGTTTAGGAATGTGTTACCATTGAACGTCATAGACGTCGTGTTCATGCTGTAGACAGTGCCTGTGGCGTTGCTCATCAAGAACGAAGTGGTATTGATTACCGTGTTGCCGGTAGAGTTAGATACTGCGAGCTGAGGAGCCGCTGTAACCGTACCGTTGCCGAACAGCGCACCGTTGCCGGTTACCGATACGGCTGCAAGCGTGGTAGTATTACCACCGATGGCCAGCGACGTCGTATTGACTGATATGTTACCGGTCGTGTTAGCGACGTAGATGTTGACGGCGCTCGTGATCGTAGTATTACCGATCGTGATACCGGCAGAGTTGACAGTAGCAGTAGCCTGAGTAGATGTGTTGCCGACGACCTGGAAAGTAGATGAGTTGGCTACGGTGTTTACCGTAGTGTTACCGAGGACGATCGACGTGCCGGTGTTGCCGACGATGCCAGTCGTGCTGATCGTAACTACGTTGGCTGTAGAGTTGCTTATAGCGTATGAAGTTACTGAGATAAGAGTATTGCCGGTCGAGTTGGCAATGTTGATGCCTGGCAGACCAGTTACTGAGCTGTTACCGATGGTTAGGTTGTTAGCGAGTAGTGTGGCAGTCGGTAGTGTGGTAGTATTACCGGTGATGAAGAACGACGATGAGTTCTGAGTTGTGTTAGCGGTAGTGTTACCGACGTATTGGATGGCGCCTTGGTTGGCAAAGAAACCGGAGGTGTTGGCTACTAGAACGACGTAGTTCGCGTTGCTCATGGTATAGGACGTAGTGTTTACGACCGTGTTACCTATTGAGTTCGCAAGAACGAGTGTCGGCGCGCCGATTACCGAGCTGTTACCAACGACCAGACCGTTCGATGTCATAGTGGCGGTTGGTAGAGTCGTGCCGTTGCCGGAGATAAAGAATGAAGTGGTGTTCTGTGTCGTGTTGCCGGCCGAGTTACCGACGTACATTATTGTAGTATTAACTACTGCAGTCGGACTTACGAGCGAGGTGTTGCCGACGAATAGAGAATTAGCTACGAATAGATTGTTCTGAGTCTTATCGAACGTAAAGCCGGCGACGCCGTTTGCGACGCCAGAGTCGTTGAACTGAATGTTGGTGTTCGCGCCAGAAGTACCAGTGCCCCAGTATATCGCAGTACCGTTTGTGACGAGAACCTGTCCGTTGGTACCAACTGAGCCGTTAGCGGTAAGAGTCGTAACGATGGCGTTGGCGACGATGATTCTATCGATGCCGGAAGTGGCGTTTGCTACGAGCGCTTGGTTGGCTGTAAGCGTACCAGGATAACGCGCTCCGGCGATTGCGGCTGCGCCCGAACCATCTGGAAGGCCGATCCAGAGAGTGTTACTGGCTTGGGTATATGCTAACTCACCATTTGAGAGACCAGTAACAACGGCGTTGGCTACCGATCTTTTGATTTGAATCTTGTTATTGGCCATTTAAATGGTTCTCCTGAAATTTTTAATTATTTATATTTTAAAAAACGCCACCATCTAAATTGCCATCTATCTCGGTAAAATCAACGTGCTTTACTATGTAAGTATCTGTCGGTTGATCGTATATAAGAGTAGATCCATCTGATCTTTGAGTTAAATTAACGTCTACCATCTGATCTATACTATTCACGCCGGTGGATAGTACAGGAATATTCTTTAAAGTAACTGGAACAGATGTATCGATGATCCCACCAGTTCCGTGGGTCGATACATTGACTGTTCTCTTTCTGGATACTACTACATTTACCATTATGTTAACGGTGCGCTATTTGGATATATGTTCGTGTTTGGTGCTGGATAAGTCACGGCGGTCGCAGAAGGAGTAACTGTAACCAAGCCCTCTACGACTCTAGATACTGCACCTGACGCGGATTCTGTAATGTCCACATCGTATACGTATCTACCGGGTGTTATGCTAGAAGTTACATTAGCCGTCAGACTGAGCGTGATTATACCAGCTAGGGCGTTTACTGAAGTGGTGAATACTATAGAGTTTGAAGAAGTATACCACTTCTTCATCATAGAGTTAGCGTAAAATCCAGACAGATTTAGAGGAAAGCCTGTGTCGTCCGTCAGATTTAAGTCTGTCGAGAATGTCGTTCCCTGATCTATGACTATATTTGTCTTACTAGCCATTACGTCGTGATCCTAACAAATCGGATGGTAGCTGATGTCGTACCATTAGTTGGTGTGAAGTACAGTATCGATGTGGTACCGTCACATGTGACGTTGAAGTATCCGATAGAAGATCCAGTCGTCAACTGAGCGTATTCAGTCATCTGGACGCCCGTGGATAGCGCCATGACAAATATTTTAGTTGAGAAGTCGATGTTGTTGATGTTATCGCGAACGTGAATGATATAGTCGGCCGTGGTGAAGTTACCGGCGTTGAATGAGTCTACTAGCTGGAGGCCGACACCTACGGTATTAAACGTGGTGGCCGCTAAGTACGGGAAGCCTGAAAGAGCAGCCCATGATCCGTTAGCGTTCAAGAAGAACTGGCCGTTCGACACCTGGGTCGTGGTAGGAATGCCTAGCGTCAGAGTGCTTGAAGAGTTGGCTAAGCTGACAGTGTTGTATGAGATTACGGTGTTGGTCGTAGAGTTGCCGACGTACATTCCTGCAGCGCTTACGGCTACAGAGTTTACCGTTAGCGTATTTGCGAATATGTTATTATTTACAATTTGATTGTTTGAGGTAAAAGTTCCAGTTATACTCGCGTTACCAACGGCGGTAGTAGAACTGGTATTAGCGTCAGTGGTCACAACACAAGTTGACATAGCAGTTGCTAACTCGTTTGTACGCGATCTCCAGTAGTCAAATGTGTTCGTTAGATTCGTGTTTGCGATTGTTAGCATTTATTATTTTCTCTTAGTAATGCTTGAAGCATATTTTTTATGTCTGAGAGATCTTTCTCTACTTTTTCGATTCTCTCATTAGTTCTTGTAGTATTATTTATAAACTGCTTCTGACGCTTGTAAGCTTCAAGTTTTGCGTTATCCACGCTAAGAATCGCTCCAGAAGAAGGATCTTTAACAAACCCTTCTGTGTCTGTTTTTATGTATTGAGTCTCATTGATCATAGTTGTAGAGCCAGTGCCTGTAGACTGTCGATAATTGGAATCTTAGAGCTGTCTTTTGACTGTAGAATGATCTTAATAGCGAACTGTTTGAAGTTCGTATAAGCAGCGCCAGTGTTAGAGACATACGACGCACCGCCTGACGCTACAAGATAGGCGTTCACTTGACTGCCTGTTGAGCTCCAAGGCTCACCTACAGACAGAGACACGTTGTTCTGAATAGCTGTGATAGTCTGTCTGTCGCCGGCGATACCGATTATGCTGCCGACGTTGAACTGCGAAGTGAAGTACGTCGTGTTGAGACTGTGCGTCTGACCAGGATTAGTAGTAGCTCCAGTTAGAGTAGTCGGTGACGTGTTGTTCTGCTGAATGTTTAGTGTCACGGCCGTGCTATTAGAAGTCGCGATGTAGTAGCTGGTGTTGCCGGTCAACCCGCCGATCGCAGTATTACCAGAAGGTACGGCGTAGTATACTCTATCGCCTACGTTGAAGTACGAATTAGCGTTTGTGATGTAGATCGAGTTGTTGAAAACCGTTAGCGTGTTTGCCGTGAAGGTCTGGAAAGTACCGGTGATTGTGTTGTTGCTGGTCGACATGCTGACGGAGCCGAGTATGCTCGTGTTAGCGTTCGTGGCCATCCACGCAGTTGTTGGAGGAGGGACGATGTAGTATGCGTTAGCGGTGTATGTCGTTCCAAACGGGGCGTTCAGCGTGAGCTGTGTGGAGTTAGCGATAGACACTACCTGTCTAGCAGTCTCACCGTAAGTCGCGTTAGCGGCCATGTTGATGTAGTACCCGACGTCGATCTCACTGCCAAACAGCGTTCCTACGCCGTTGATCACGGTGCACGCACTTGTCGTGGTGATGGTTCCGGATGTTGGAACTAGGCTATAGCCGTTGTAGAACGAGTACGTATACTCTCTCATGTCAGATGGATTACTCGGATCTGCATAGATGGTGTACGACAGATTGTTCAATGGCGTCCAAGTCTTAGCGCTGATGACGTCTGGATCTTGTCCGCTTAGAAGCTTAACATAGACCTTGATGTCAGTTCCAGGCGGTCTATGGGCAGATAGAATTACCTGCAGGTCCTGCGCGTCTTGTCCAGCAGCTAGAGTAACTACCTTTGATATATACTTTGTTCTAGATAGACCGTTGTTATAATACTCGTTATATGAGAACTGTGGATAGTCTACCAAGTTTCTAATGATAAGTGCGTTCGCGCGAACGGTGTCGATCAGAGGCGACACGAAAGGAGTGTCAGTCGTAAAGTTAGAATGGACAGTCATAGACTTCGCGCCACCCATACGGGCTACTTCGTTAGATACGCTCGCTACCATTCTCTCTTGGTCATAGAATTCTGTCTCATAACCGAGAGTAATTGAATTCTCATTGCTCTCGACCGCGTAGGTGTTGCTGGTTCCTTTATACTTATAAGTTAAGGCAGTACCTGCTGGTGAGATGAAAGAGAACTGTCCAACGATGTCGTTGATCTTTGGATTGTACATAGCATTAGTGTTGGCGTACGCGACCAGCGTGGTGTTCGTTACAGCGTTTGTCGCTGCAAGCGAGGCGTTAGCGAATCTATGTACCTGTATGAAAGCGTTGTTAGTAAAGTTTGCAGTGGAGTTCTCTACGTAGAACAGACCTTTGACGTTGTCGTAGTATCTTAGAGTACCCTGAATGCTCGTAGTTACTGTATTCACCCACGCATTAGCTGCGACATAGACCGTGTCTCCGGGAAGAAGTGTCGAAGTGCTGTTTGAATACGTAATGTTATATACAGACAGGTAGTCCGTGTTAGCGTTGTTAAAGTACGCGTCCCCTGAATAGAAACCAGAACTATTATGAATAAAGTCTGCTCTATTTAAGTTGAACTTGATATATTCTGTCTGCAGCGCAGTCCACTCGTTCATGGTGGCGCCGTAGAAGGCCGTGCCGACAGTAGGCTGGCTGTAAACTTGCGTTCCTGTCTTGATGTCGGTATCACCAAGGTTAGCGCTGTACACGAAATAGTCTGGATCGCCGTTGTCCGGACGAACGATGAACGCATATTCTTTGCCGCTGCTCAAGAATACAGGTGACTCATAGGCGAAGGTAGTTGGAACAGACGCGTCAGCGCTGGTGCTGATATCACCGTAGTTTAGATGAACTGTCGAGAACGGTAGGATGCGCGAACCGTCTGGGTAGCCGTTGTTTACTTCACAGAGATAGGTAGTAACGCCGTTCGTATTACTAGTTAGAGACTTCTGCTTAAAGAATATGTCTAGCGAAGTCGCATAGATACCGGCTTCGCTAGTCGGCGTGTTGATGGTCAGACCCTGAGCGATAGGCTCGTAGTAGCCGACGATGTTTACGATATCAGGAATTGTCGTGTTAACGATCTGAACGTTGGTAGTTACTACCGTATTAGTTACCGGCCGATTTCCAAGAACAGGGTTGACTGTCGTTAGTGTGACTGCCTGCTTAGTAACGTTTAGGTTCGAAGCGACGAATGTTGCAGAAGCTTTAGAAGTAAGAGCGTCGTTGCCCTGCACGAGGCTTGTAACGTCGGCGATTTCTAATACTCTCTCGCCAGTTCTAAACTGGCCGGCAGGAACGTTGAACTGACCAAAGACATAGCCTCTAGAATCTGACGTAATTGGAGAACCCCAAGTACCAGTCAATGAGATCGTTGATGCGCTAGAAGTATCTACAGAAGTGATCGCGCCGGTACCGGCAGATGCTAGTGCGGCAACAGTTCCAGGAGCGCAGAACTGATCAACTAAAACGCCGTCAAAGAATACGTGATACGTCTGATTAGGACGCATGTTATATGCAAAGAAACCAATTGTGATTGGTGCAATATATGGTTGAATTGCTACGTCTGTTACGAAGTTACCAACTGCGATCGTATTAGACTGAGAACCAACTGTGAGCTGAATTCCTTGACTTGTCGAAGTAGTGACTGTAGTCGTTGTAGTTGTATTAACTGCTGCCAATTTAAAACTCCTGATTCAATAATATAATATTTATCCTGTGTAAAGAGGATAGCCGGCACCGATATTCTGGTAGTTTGGTGTGTTACCTTTATTAATAATGATCGTATTCGAAGTATCACCGGAAGCGTTAACGCTGGATACTAGCTTCGTGAAAGCACCACCGCCACCAAACTGAGCGCTAGCAGAACCGATCTGATAGCCCTGCGCAGCGTATTGAGCAGCGACCGCAGCGGCAGTCGCAGCAGCAGCACCCGCAGCGCCACCGCCGTTACCGAAGTAACCAAGCGATATGCTGTATGTATTAGCCACTCCAGATACAACAGTATTTGTAGTAATAGACTGAGTCGTCTGCCAAGGACCCCAGATGGAGCCAAACGGCGATGAAGCAAACTGTTTCCACGGCGTGGTATTATCGAGAGTTATGTTCACTGAAGACTTATTAAGATCAATATTATCATTGAACGATGGAAGAAGTATCATCGAGCCGTTCCACGCTGCTTGAACGTGTGCAGATGATCTATATTTAGTAGCGAACGGTTGTGAAAGATACGTAACTTCGTTGTATGGAAGCGTTAAACATCTACCCGTCTTTTGGATATTGTTAGTAGAGTCTACAAAGAAGTTTCTATTAGAGTGAACACCTTGATTCGCTACAGTAGATAGAGTGTTGTTGACGACAAAGTTAATAGTCTCTTGAGCGAATTTAGGTCTTGCAATACCTCTTGACGAATCAATGGCTATAGAATACTCGGGATTACTTACATCAGAATACGTAAAGTCGTTGAATGGGTCTACGAAAATACCATTTTTAAATCTATTTAGCCCGTTAGCGTCGGTGACCGTTAGCGTGGTGGCTGATGATTCTAATAGCGATAGAGAAGTATAATACTCTAGATTTGTAATTCTCTGATCTAGCTTGCCGATGTCTCTCATGCTGTATGCGCGATTGGTGACGATAGCGCTTGAGATAGCGGTCGTGGTGTCTCTTATTAGATTCTTAGAAAGCTGATTAACTTTCTGGTCTTGTAGGACCTGGTCGCTAGATAAAGATGGGAATGGAGGAACGTTTAATACAGCCACTGCCATGCCGTTGTCCGGATAGAGTGGAGTCTGCGGCGATGTACTAGATACGCCTTCTTTAACTTTGATCGCGTTATCAGGTGTAAAATATACTAAGTCTTTTCTCGCAAGATACTGAGTATAGTCTGCCTGGAAGTTTCTGCCATACGAAGGTACGTTGAGACCGTTAGTAGGTACGATAAACGATAGCGTGTTTGATGGATTGAGTGTCGCATATCCTACTGCGGCGATGATCTGCGCGGCATTAGAGGTGTCGACCGATCCCGTGTCATTAGCCGTAGGATTAGAAGGTATTCTAAAGTCTACATAGTCTCTAAGATAATTTTGTCCACCCTGTGAGTCTATATAGAGTGGAACGTCTTTAGTTAGAATAGTATTCTTTCTATATCTGACATACACCTGACTCTGTGAGTTAGCTAAGAACGGCGAATCTACAGTGAGTGAAGTAGAATTAGTAATAGAAACGACATTCTTCGAAGTGCCAAGAACCGATATAGTATCGCCGACATTTAAGTCTGTGACGAATGACGTGTTGTTACCTGTGACTAGCGAAGTAGTAGAATATACCGTTGCAGTACCAGTTAGCGTAGTGCCATCGTCAATTGGATAAGACTCTACAGTAAAGAATCCAACGCCTGGGCTCGTGTTCGTCGATAGATAATCGAGCTGGACCAGTAGGTATGGATACGCGGTCGCGCTGTAGCCGCCGTCATTATAGATGTATCCAAGATCATAGTAGTTATCTTTTTGGCCGCTGTCGAACGAGAAATTAGAAGTCAAATCGACGGCGTTGATACCATTAGCGTTCGTAAACGTGGTAGTAGTCGAACCATAGATGGCTTTAACCTGGCTGACGTCGCTGAATCCCAAGCACCATGGTCCAAGTGGATTAGTGTTTGCTTGAATCTTTACGAATCTATCTTTGTTGATGTTTTTCTTAGCAGGAGATACTGTAGTTCTCATTACGTCAAATACGACGTTGACTGGGCAGCTGCTCTGCAAGTTAAGATTCGTAGTGATAGTAAATGAAGTCGTATTGGTGACTGTGACGTAACCAAATGGATTGTTAAGATTGCTCTGGATAGGAATGATCTTACCGTTGAGTATACTCTTATAGTATGTCTGACCGCCGAGGGTAGACGGGAATGTCGAATCCACATATAGAGCAGTACTATTAACGACGTTATTAACTGTCTTAATAGTAGAACCTACTTTGATCTGGTCTCCTGGATTAAACACGAGAGTGAATGTACTGCCGGAGCCGGTCACGAGTGTACTTGAGTTTGATACGGATACAGTGCCGGATAGGGCAGTCGTGTCTACGTTTGCGGTAGCAATTAAGTTTATCGTCGCTGCATCTAGAGTAGACAATATGCCGTTACCGTATGGAAGTATGTCAGTACCACCCGTCGAAGATGTAGTGATAGTTACGATCGTATTACCGTTTGAATCAGTTCCAGTGATGCTGCTAGACTGTACCGTGCGATAAACATATTCTGAATTATTGTTGTTGCTGCTGTCTCTTAAGTTCTTAACACCCTGTACGCCAAACGAGAAAAGCTGTGAAGCACCGACGCCAAGATAACTTCCAGAGGCAACGTCAGCTACTGCAGCGGGAGAACCGTTATAGAATATAGAAGCAATCTGACTAGCGCTGTAACCATTGCTCATCTGGATGTTGAACATATGAAGGTTATACAGCGTGTTATTTGCGCCAACGAATCCAGAGTTATACGTAAAACATCTGAGCTGTGCAGTACCAATCTTAGTCGCTACAGTAGATCCCTGTGTGATGGTCGTAGTACTACCAGAAGTGATAGGAGTAAGACTTGAGAAGTTTCTATTAGTAACGGCTTGTAGTGGCGCGTTATACAAGTCTACAGATTGCGCTTTATTAAATGGGAACGTGCCTGCTACTTCTTTTACGATGTAGTAGCCGCCGTAGTTAAACGTAATCTGCTGCTGCTTGTTTACGTTAGTGTCTACACCTCTTCTCATGTTGATGTAGAATACGCGATCGTTACCTACAGACTGACCAAGAGCGTAGCCTGAACCAGGATTGACTCTACCATATACGGTATTAGCGTCAATAGAAGGAAGACTTCCGGAAGGAACGTCTGTGACAGTATCAATTACGAATGGATTAGTTACGAAGTTACCAGACTGATCGTAGGTTCTCTTAGCGATAGCGTTGCCGACGATAGAATATAAGTTAGATCCAGCTTTAGCTTTAGATACAAGAGAACCATAGTTATAAGTCGCGATAGGATTGAACCCAACCGTGTTAGCTGCAGTGTTTGGATCGAGCGAAACGAGAGTAGGAGAGATCTTAAGACGATCTGCGCCAGGAGCGTTCTGGTTAGGATAGCCGAGTGCGTTGTCGAGAAGAGACTGATCCTGGTTTGAGTTGATGATGGTCTCAGTCGCCTGGAATCCTACGACGTTGTTACCGGCTGCAAGACCATATGCGTTGACTAGACCATATGTAGGTGTTAGTACTTTAACAAACGTACCGGATAGATACACCACACCGTCTGTTAGATAGATGCCGTGTGCGTTACCTGTAGTCACATACCCGGCAGTCGTATTAGGATATACGTTAACAGTCGCGATGACGTTTGCCGTGTTGCCGGCGCTGTTGAAAGTCAGCTGGTCAGTGTTACCAAAACGCGTCTCACCGTTGACGCCGGTGTTGAGATACTTCAGATATATAATGTTCGTCGCAGGATAGTTAGTCTGAAGACCGGTGTTAGAGAACAGCACTCTAGCCTGTAGGTTAGAAGTCAGACATATGACCTGCGAGTTTGGAAGAGCCGTGATGTCGAACGTTGCGCCATTTGCCTGATAGTCTGAAATTCTAACATATGGAAGGATTGGAATATCTGTAATAGTACAGCCAGAGACGATATCACCGTTTTTAAATGCCCAGTCGCCAAAGCTCTCAATCTGATTTTGAAGCGTCGACTGCAGCTGTGTCATCTCACGTGCTTGGACTGCTACACCCGGCTTAAACAGAATTCTATAATACTGGTTGTTGGCGTTAAAGTCGTCAAAATAAGGAGAGACGTTTAAATCGGTATTTAAAGGCATTTATTCTTCCATCAGTTAGACTTGGATTATTAGTTTATAGCTCTCTGTCTGGCTATTTGATCGAACGACGTCGCTGATATTCTGTGTATAGAGGACGTCGCAGTCTTTGGCGTATATGTTACCATATGTATTTATATAGTAAAGATTGGCCGTATGAGTTCCATCGGTAATAGTCTCTTGTTGGATGAAGCTTTTATCGCCGACTATCCCGATCTGCGTGCTGTTAGAGAACATCACTACGCCGAGCGCACCGCTGGTGATACCTGATACCTGCGATCCAACCGTAAACGCAGTAGCCTGTGATGTGACGTTTGCAATTAGTACCTGATTGAACGCGGCGTTAGTATAGAGAGAACCTCGAGTTATCGTAGTGGCTACGCTGTTCGTGGTTAAGTTACTAGCATAAGGATTCTTCATTATGCCGATCTTATTATAGGTGCCTGTAGTTACTACGTTTCCAGACTCGTTGTTCGCAAAGTTAAATGCGAACCCTATAGCAGAAACTTTTAGTTCGCGATAGATGTTATATCCATGACCACCCGGAGGTGGAACGATCGCATACGCACTCGCTCTCGTGCCGCTTGAAGTATTAGGATAGCTTGTATTACTCTGAATCGTTACGTTGGCCCAGGTGATCTGAGAACCTGGATCGATGATGACGACGTTGCTGATAGAATTAGAAGTCGTGTTAATTACAGAGTACGCTACAGGGTCTCTCGTTCCATCAGTCTGGAATACTATCTTTGGAGAGATCTTATACTGTGTTACACCAGGAGTAATGTTAAATGTGTTAGCAGGTGCGTCGAGGGTTATCTGGTTGACCTGTACGCCGCCGATCGTGTTTGACAGGTATCCTGCTACTCCAAAGTATTGAGACGTGGCCGTAGTAGTATTATAGATATAGATACCGTTGTTAGTATAGAAGTCTTTATCGACAGACGGAGGGTTGAGAGGATCTGTAGAAGAAGACTCGATCTGAATAACAGTTGAGTTCACGATACCGCGAACGTATCCATCGTGATAGCTGATGTATCCGTTTCCGGAATTGATTAGAGACACGACGTCTACGCCTGAGTATACGAAAGCGCCAGAAGATATAGTCGTATTTGGATATACAGGTATATAGTTTCCAACGACGCTGACCGCGGTGTTGTCTAAAGTCGCAATCGGAGTCGTGGTAGAAGTGAATCTAGTATAATCTACCGCGCTGACAGTCGTTATGTATCGCCAAAGATATCCGTCGCTAGTCTGGAACGTCGTAGGCTGTACCTGCGTCGGCGTGACTGTGGAGTTAGAATTGCCGTTGTTATCGATGCAGATATAGATGTTATAACCACCGCCGTAAGTGCCAGGAGGGACCACCGCATAAAAGTTAGTGTTGGTATAGGTGCCAGCGGCTTCTGCATACACGTTTGAGTTGTTGTCGTAGCGAGCGTATACTTGGTTGTTGACCCATGGGTTGTTGACGATCATCGCTTTGACGTCGTTATTAGATAGCTTTTTACCCATGGTCATGGTCCATAGGGTATTAAAGTACATATCATAATCGCCGTAGTGTTGAGCGTTAACACCACCGTTTGCAACTGCTACTGGATTAGACGCAAACGCGTATAGTGAGTCAGTACCAGACGTGATGTTAGTTATTAGATCGTTTACGATACTAGCTTTAAAGCCGGGTAGTATATTTCCCATAGATTCTCACTATTAATTCTGTTCTTGTTGAATTGGTAGATCACCCTGGACGTCTTCTGTTTCGAGAATATCAGGTATGACGTTGTTTAGTAACTCGTCTGTTATCAACGTGATTTCTGGACTCGTGCTCTCAAATACTGGAACAAACAGTTCAGTTTCAACCATCGTGTCAGAAAACTTACCGAAAAGCCGAGTTCCAGCTACGTGGAAAGTATTGTATAAGATATCTTTATATTTATCGAGTGTAAGAGGTACCTGTATCTCATAAGAGAAGGCTTGATAGTAGTTGCTGTCTTGTAGATATTTATCAGCGCTTAGGAAGCTCCTAGATGTAGACCAGTATCCCTGTCCTTTACCGGTTCCTGACTTCGTCACTCTTCCAGTCACCTGGCTGAGAGTGTTGAATTCGGAGATCGTAGTCGTCAGAGCAGCGCCCTTGCCGTTCTTTGATTTAACGCTTATGAATGGTATCGTCGTGTAGCCAGAACCTGCGTAGGTTAGAGTCGTTCCAACGACAGCTCCGTTGGAGCCAGCTATGATAGTACCTCTAGCCTGCGACGTCGTGCCGCCGCCGGTGATGATTAGAGGATCGCCTGTTACGTATCCAGAACCACCGACTAATACAGTCGGAGTCGTTATACCTCTTGTCAGATATAGCGTAACGAACTCAGTGTCTACATAACCCTTACCAGAATTAACCGGTCCAACTGTACTAACGACGTTAGCACCAATAGAAGGCGCCGCCGTTATCTTTGCAGCAAGACTCTTAGAGAAATTAACAGCTGAAGTTATGACTGGATCATAAGACGTAAACTGTGATAGTATGATCTGCGGCGCCATTTTATACTGTGCGGTAGGAGCAGACGCGTATGTCGGTGGACCCCAGAGCTCGATGTAGTTGTCGTTCACGACCTGTTTGATTACGATCGCTTCTTCAGTATATGCGAAGCCGGCGTTCGCCCTGATGACGATAACGTCGCCGTTTGAGTAGTATGAGGTGAATGCAGTACCGACACCCTGCACCACGTTTGCAGTGGGCGCGTATGTTACAGTACCGGGAAGAGGGTTAGAGAGTTGTGTAGCCGCTGCAGTAGCGTACGCCTGCTGTGCGTAGTTGTTACCGGTGTTTAGGTTCGTGAGCGATGATATAGATCCAAAATAATTAGTATCAAACGACAGACAGTCGCTTAAGTTCGCAGATATATTTCCAGCAAAACTTATAGGAAAGTTGAATGTCAGAGCATTTAACTGATTATTATAGTAGTCGCATATCAGATCTGTATTATATGAAAGCTCTTGTACATAAGTAAGAGCGCCGACAGAGAACGACGCGTTAGCACCGACCTGCACGCCGTTGCTCTGGTGATCCTTGATTGGAGTACCGATGTATAGATAATGAATTTCTGCTGGGTTAGTAGTTCTAGTGTCCGTAATGTTGACAGGACCACCACCTAGAGTGCTAGATAGAGTAACGGTAGAGCTGTTTGATGCTACCACGTAGTAGTTGACGTTCGCTCCCATACCTGCTATCGCGGTGTTTCCATTTGGTACTTCGTAGTATACCTGCGTGTTCACCGCTAAGTAAGTATTAGCGTTTGGTATGCTGATTGTATCGAGAGTATTATCAAAGCCTTTGGTATTTGCTGTTATCGCAAATGAGTTGGAGAAATATGGATACGTAAAAGATAGAGAGTTAGTGGTGTATCCAAAACCACCAGAGGTGATATCGAAGTTGATAGAGCCAAAGCCGCGTGAGAGACTACTTACTCTAACAGAGCCGTTGATGCCGTATGATATTACGTTACCGGTGCTGATGTCGGTGTGTGCGATCGCCAGAATATCGCCGACGTTGAATCCCTGGCCGCCGTTGATTACTTGAATAGAGTTGAGAGAACCAAGAACTTTTGGCGCCGCAACGATGTCTTCCGCGGATACGTTTTGATTCGCAAGAACTATCTTCTCGCCGATGATAAACTCAGCTTTTACCGGCTTGATGTTAGAAAGATTTAACGTATAGACTATATTCTTATTGATCGGCTCTTGAACGACGCTCTCGACGACCGCCGTATAGCCGGAGCTGAGACCGACGACCTGTTGACCGACGTACGACTTCAACAGTGGGCTATAGTTAACTTCAATATACTTTGGTTCAGTCCACGTACCGTCTGAAGGAATAAAGATATCGTAGCTTGGATTATAGATATCTATGTCTTCGTTGTAGATAAGTCTAAATAATAGCTTATAACACTGTAGCGATCCCTTTGATCGATATACGTCAAATATGTGTTTAAGAAGCAGTCGTTTATTAGCGATTACGTTAAACGGTATACCGTATAGATACTTCTGTTGAAAGTGTGATAGAAATTCAGTAAGAGTGTTATCGATGTCTCTATAGTCGAATAGGTTTCTAGCCTCACCTACTGCGTTTCCGTCTTCTTCTAACCACTCATAGTACGCTTTTACGAATAGTATAAAGTTAGGACCCTCGGCCTCGTAGAAAGCAGGGAACTGCGACTGGATTAGTGGACTGATATATTTTTCTATATCGAATTGCATATTATTAGTTTTGCTTCTTTATGACGCTGATGATTACGTCATTTGGATCGATGAGTAGAATCTTATTTACACTGGCATATAAATCTTTACTGACTGGCATGTAGTATACAGCGATATAAGTTCCGGTATAGTTAAGCATGACGTTGTTTATAGTGACTAAGCCGGTATCGTAGTTTATGCTTCCGACGTTTGAATTTATAGTAACGAAGTTATTATTATTTACTGTATAGACTATTATGTTTCCGTTGCCGTCATCTCTTAGATAGGAGTCAGTATACTCATTACCTAGAGAGTCAGTGTAAGTGAATGAAGTAGAGTATACAGTAGGTTCGTCCGGATAAGTCTTTCCGTAGTACGTGCCTTCTCTCTCACCTGCGTTGTTGAACTCAAGAACGGTCGTAGTCGCTACGCCGGGTGTAGGCGAGAATCGTTTTTCTAAAATCACAGAAGTATCATTACTGACTATACTCACGTCTGTGTTGTCGATATCGTTAACGAATCTACTATATCTAAAGTCGTTGTTGAATATGCCGAGATTAGTGTTGCTGTAGTTTATAATAGTCTGTAGCACGGCGCTGGAGATGTCAGATGGTGAAAGACTAGTTAGTGTGGTGTCGTACTGGACGGTGCTGTTTACTTTTACATAGAGATAGTCTGGATCAGACGTTAGCACTCTCGTGGAGACTGAAGTATAGTTCTGTAGGTAGCTAACGATACTGTTTTTTAGATAGTCAGGAGCGATGAGGTTGTTCACACCCTTTGGCTTGACGCAGACTACGACCTTGCCGAACTGTGCAGGCGTGATAGTCTCACCGCCGTATACATTAACGTCTGCGATCTCACCGCCAAACTGTGAAAGGACGAGAGAGGCGTAGTCGTCAGTCGCGACGGCTCTCTGCTGAGTCGCAAAGTATCGAGGCGCTCTGAATCTAATAGTTTCTATCGATTCTGCAAGACCGCCTGAAGAAGAATTAGAAGAAGCGACGATAGTAGAGAGTGTCGCCTGCCCACCGTTGAACGTGCCTAGATTCTGGCTGCACGTGAAGTTTGATATTCCGTCAGCCTCAGGCCCGTGTGCTATTCTATAGTTAGCAGTTACTACAGCGCCGTTCTGAGGAATCGTACCGAGCACGCCGTCACCGAATACCAGCTCGTACTGACCGTTCTGCGCCGGCTGCAAGAAGTATATGTTAGAATTAGAATTGAGGTTGTAGAGTGTAGATACCTGATTGAATATCGTATTAGTCTGACCGTTGTTCTGTGATACGGACACCGACAGACTCGTGTTGGTGATGTCGATGTTTGGATTAGAGAGGATGAATCTCTGTGTAGGATTGGTATAGTCTACGATGTATGAGTCGTTTACGAACGTACCCTCATAGATAGCGAGATTAGCGACAGTAAAAGTACTATTTGGTGATACATAAGTAGTATTCTCAGCAGTCGTAAATGCGTATGTACCATTAGAATTAGTCCCTACGAACACCGCGCCTTTTGGAATAGAAAAGCTACCGCTTATTCCAGTGGCGTTGATAGTGAATCCAATGAACGCGACTGAAGATCTGTTAGACTGCGGAAGATAGTTCAGCTCTTTAGCGTGAGACACGACAGAGTTTAATTTCTGAGCTGAATCAAGAAACATCTCAGAAGCTACCATGTTGAGGTAGAACGAGTTTAAGAAGCTGTTGTAAGACATGACGTCGAGTAGGACGTTCATGTTTGAGCCAGAGAAATCGTAGTCTTTAAATGTGTTCTGCGACTGTAAGAAAGTAACGAAGTTACTCTTTAGAGTATCAAAGTCAAGCGATGTTAGATTAAGACTACTATTTGCGGCCATTTATCTGACTCTTTTTAGGTTTATTGTGAGATTAACTGGAGTATTAGGATTATTTATTACAGAAAAAATAATGTTTATCTTTAGGTAGTTCTGCTCGTCTGATGGAACTACAGAGACAGATAGGTTGTTCACTCTAGGCTCATAGTTCTTTATTGTGTTCTCGATGAACAGCTGCAGGTTTACCTGAGTGATCGCGTCGTTAGGCTCGAACAGGCTTCTATTTACGTTAGTTCCAATGTTAGGTTGAAACAGTCTCTCGCCGACGTTCGTTAGTACTAGATTCTTTACAGACTGTTTCACAGAATTTTCATTCTGCGTTATCGCTAAGGCTCCACCGTATGGAGACGCGGCAAACGAGTCCAGAAAGTCTGAAAAGAATATCTTCTTTTGCTTTGAAGAAGTATAGGTATCTGCTCTTGTGACTGCCATTTTTGTCCCTATGGATATGTGACTGGTGGTGAAGACATGCCGCCACCGTTGATCTTTGTCGGATGACCCTTAATATCAACGTTACCACCGCCGGCGTCGATAGTAATACCAGAACTAGTTATTTTAATAGATGCAGAACCAACTTTCAACGTAATAGTAGACTGTGAAGTAATAGTAATATCATTCTGACCGGTTATAGATATAGACGAATTACTCGTTAAATTCATCTGTCCTGAAGAGCTGACTACAAACTTAGCATTTGACGTCATATTCGTATCAGAACTAGAATTAGTATTTATAGTCGAATTAGATATTACCTGGACGTTTCCCTGCGCCGCGAGTCTATACTGACCTTTGTCCAGCTGCATGTCCATGTTGCCGCCAGGAAGATATAGTCCAAACTCACCAGCCACTTGACTATAGAAGTTACCGCCTGTCCACTGCGTTTGATCGCCGGCGTTATAAGCGTGATGACTGGTCGTATTTGAATCAGACCCGACGTGCATGACGTGATCGTCTTGACCGCCTTTATAGATATCACCCGAGCCTTGATACTCGTGCTTCTCTAGTCCAGTGAAATGGAGCAGGTTTCCTTTAAACGCTGACGTTGAATCTTTATCGCCCTCGGTGTGGTCTCCGCCAAATATGATGCGTCTAAGAGAAGACGCATACATATTATCACGAGGACCTTCGGTGGAATCAGACTTACCCTGTGCGTGTACCTTATACGAAGTATTAGCTACTAATTTTCTCTCAGCGCCGTCTGCACCCCACTCTTTAAACGTACCGATCTGGTGAGCGACTCTAATTAGCTCGTTGTTTGGCGTGTTGTTCCAGATGTGCTCATGACCACACATCGTCTGCTCTACAGACGCCCAAGGATACGTCACTTGGATATCGGTGTTCGGTAGCTTCTGGTTGGTATTAGCTGACGTCATGCTGTTGGATTTCCAGATCCGGCTGAATTATTTGATTTTATATTGTCTAAGAAACTTTGTATATTTTGTGGATTAAAATTACTTGTTGGTTTTTGATTTTTAGTCTTAACTGCTGCGGACGCTAAATTCTTTTTCTGTTTTGCATAACCCATCTGCTTTGAGGCATTCTCTAGAGTCTTTTGCATCTTACCCTGGTTTAGTACAGACTTAGGCAGGTGCTGCTGCTGCGACTGCTGGATCAACTGACCAAGCAGACCTAGTAGCTGCATGAGCATTCCCATTATATTCATATTAGAATTATTGCCGAGTGAGTGTTGGTTGCCTTGGTACTGCACTGCAGATCTTGCGTTTGTGAGTAGACCTGTGACCGCCACTAGGGTAGTCTGATTTACCTTTACGAGTTTAGTCAGATCGTCTAGTAATATATTAATTCCCGCGTTCACTGCGTCTTCGTTTGGCGTCGCGGCATATGGTTGACTCGGCGGTCTAGGAGTAAACACTATCTCTCCATTTGGACCTTCCCACTCAATATAACCAGGATATGGATCCGTGCTTGAGTATGTGAACACCTGAAAGTAGCTATTAGGAACTTCAGACATGTCAATCAACGCGCCAGGTAGCACTGCAGGATTTAATGGAGTCACTGTTGTTACTACAGACACAGGAACACCGTTGATGATTTCTGTAGGTGTGATCCCGCTGAATGGTGGAGTCGTAACGTAGAACGCGTTAGCTGAAACGTTTGCAGTAACAGTCGTAGTATAATTTGGAGTTATATCGACCCTGTCCATAAGATCAAGTAGAGCAGTATACAAAGCTTCTTTATCGTAATCTGATAGACTAGCTATTTGAGAACTCTGTGTTACTGTATTACTTACCATGCTCAAAATATCAGCGACTGTGGCAGCCACCTGACCAATAGTCTGTGGAACGTAGTACGTATAGTAGTTACCATCAGCGCCACCGATCTGAGGCGAACCCAGTCCGGCACCTCCTCCACCGCCACCACCGCCTCCACCACCCGATCCACTCATCAATCCACCGAGCATACCGCTGAGCATGCCTGTGATCTGTCCAAGACCAAACTGGTTTGACAGTTGACCGAGTACCCCACCCATACCCATTCCTGTCAAGCCATTTATGCCACTCATGCTAGTCATATTGGACAGTTGTAATAGCCGTTGAATACTCTGTGGCGCTTGTAGTAGGGCTCCGCTTTTATTGCTAGGGTCTATAGACTGAAGCATGCTGAATATATCAGAGGCTTTATTCTTACTCACACTAGCAGTCGTAGGAAGTTCTGCAGTACTAGAATACTTCTTCTTCGCCTCGCCTGTTAGTTCTTTTCCATCTTCACTAGACTTATAATCTGCTTTATTATATTCAGAAGCGTCTGGCGTTAGCTTGAACAGGTTCTGTGAGTCAGACGAAGATGATCTTGTTAGTATCGAGAACGGGTTAAGTGGAGGATCAGGATTATCTAATGCGTGAGTAGGAACGTCGTTGTACTTATTATCGATGTCGTTATTAGCGCCGGTATTCTTCTGCTCATCTTTTAATTTACCGGCGCGCGCGAACGTTCCGAGTATGACGGGATGCTGATGCTCCTCGTCCATATAGAATCCCATTACTCTGGATCCTACGATCATGCCTGTTGGCGACTTGCCGATCTTGCGCGTAGCTGCTGAAGTTATTGGTTGTAGAGGTAGCGCCCAAGCGAGATGCTCGTCTTTAGTGCTCTGCTCGTCGTCTTGAAAGCCGTATATTCTTATTTGAATTCTTCCGGACTGCCATGGGTCTTTTAGACTTCTGACTTCACCGATGAAATACTTCATTAACTAACTCCCTCATCAAACCCAGCTTTAATGAACTCTACTATCGTGGTCCAACGCGGTTTTGATCCAGCGGGATTGACTTTGTTTCTAACGTTAACAGCCAAAACCTTCGCGGTTATCTGAGTCTCAGCGTTACCATCACTGAACGCAGACTTATTCGGTATATTTATGTCAAATGTCTGGCCTACTGTTATCTTAGAGTTGCCGTTCACTTCCATCCAACCCTTGTCGTTAGTAAGTCTTGCGGCCATCGCGTGTTTGTATGGAAGGGACTCTGCGATGTATGTCTGATTAGGAACGTTAGCCTTATCATACGCTATGTGCGCGTCCATTGGTTTCTCTTCAACAGTGACAGACGAGACGTCAGACGCCTGCTGCTGAGATATTGGAGACTGTCCGGTCGGCAGTTGGAAGTTATTATTCTTAGTAAAGTCTTTCTTTACCTGCTTGCCTGAAGCGGCGCAGTACACGCTCTGAGAAGGTGTAGAATTATATCTTAATGGTGTATAGAATGACGTAGGAACGTAGAAGTTTATTATGTTCTTATAATCGTCAGACGTTGACGTGGTCTTGCTGCCGACGGTCGGGTCCTGCTTGTACGTAAATCCAAGACCCATGTCGTCGTCCATCATCTTCTTGAACGTAGTAAATACGTTAACCTGATCGCCGGACTGATTTCTTCCTTTATAGAGTGCGAATGCAGATCCGTCGTTTTGATAGTCTTGAGACACGTGTAGGTTTCTTAATTTCTTAATTACCTCATACGGCTTCTTGCTGTTCGCACGAAATATCTGCTTACCGTTAGTCTCTTGTCTGATGTCTATCTCGTCTTCAGTGCCGGTGTAGTTCTTGAGTATGTCTTTGACTACGTTCGACGTCTGATCGTTGTAGCTCTTATTGACTACGTTCTTCTGAGCCTTGAGCAGCTCTGGAGACACCATACGAAGCTCATATGTCTTTGCCTTCATCGCGCCGGTGTGTAGCAGCTTAGCGTTCTCTACCATCATAAAGTTAAAGCTGGCGGGTGAGTCTCCACCAGGAGTGCTAAAGCTTATCTTTATCTTCTCATCGCCGGCGAGCTTGTTTTGACCAAGAATATCTTGCGAGTCTAGTACGATCACGTCTGCATACGTATGATGGTCTAGTACGCTCTCATAAGTATTAAAGCTGAGTATAGTTATTCCATTTCCGTTGAAGTCCATTGTACCTCTGTCGGAACTTATCTCAAACTTTTGAATATCGATATCACCTGGTGTATATGATGCCATGTTACTTCAACAGAGCCTTTATATCTAGAGCTACAGTCTTAGCGTAAGCGCTATCGAGAATGTTCAGCGTCTTCTTGCTCTCATTCTTTTCGTTCTCATAGTCGTAGTAGTTGACAGGCGAGAAGTATGCAGCTGTCGCGTCGTCAAAGTTATTTACTAGTGTCACCGCGGCAGTGAATCCGATGTTCGCGCCGCTCTGATGTCCGTAGATGTATGTAGGACCATAGTACTGCTGTTCTTGAACGATATAGGCGCTCGTCTCATCAGTTATGTAGTCGTTAAGTTCGTCTTTAATTCCATACGACTCTGGGAACTGCACTAGAGTGTTAGCTACCTCATAACCAAACACGTGCTGGAGATATAGACTATTGCCATTAGCGAATAGTACCTGTCCAGTACCGGTCTGATTAGTATTAAATTGAATCGTGCAGAGCTCGTCCATCATAAACGCGTTTGCGTTAGAAGAGGTATCAAGAGTGTACGACACGATGCTGTTCGTGTTTATGATTACGTCTTCTTGCTTTCTTACGTAGCTGATCACGCTTCCATTTAGACCGTACTGCGGCTCCCAGAAATTCACAGCCTGAGGCGCAAGGGCGTTGTAAGCTGAAATGCTTATAGGGTCAGTTCCGGCCCAGTTGTTTCTAAAATATTTAATTCTGGACTGCGCTGATTCTATAGAGCCGTACTTTGCTACGATGAACGCGTTAAACTCATCATATGTGAGATACCAATTGTAGTACGGATCGATCATGTTGTTAGACAGGTACAGGAGCCAGCTGTAGAAAGCGTCGTCGTAGTACCTATTCGCAAACTGATCCGGTCTCTCGTACTCATTTAGATCGTATGGATAGAAGACGTAAGGATTCTTCAGCGTGTTGTCTGTAAATACAACGCGCTCGGTAATGTCTACTACTTTATTGTTTGCGTATGTCGTTGTCGGAAACATACTAAAATATCTTTGCGGCATTGTACTACCTTATCCTGATGGCGGCTGCATATCGCTTCTGATCCAGTACTCTACTTCTGTCAAGTTGACTGTAAGTCTTACCTGCGCCGGACCCTGTGAGCTTCTAAAGAATGCCGGCATACCAGCACCTGTATAGTCTATGTTTACCGATCTAATGGCGCACGGCTTCATTTCAAATAGATTCTTATCTGGAAAGAAACGCGGTACGACTAAATACGGATACTTGAGAGTAGCGCCGTTAGATCCTAGTGTTCCGGCTCCAATGCCAGAATCTGGCATCATGTAGTATCTAAAAGATTGTACTATGTTTTGGAGATCTCTACTTTCTTTCTCATTTCTAGGTGATAAGAGCCAAGTAAAATGAAAGTCTTTAAATTCTGGACTCTTAAACAGCATGACCATAAATGGGTTAATTACTTGGCCAGAAAAGTAACTAGCGACGCTCTGCGCTTTAGCTCCCACACCGAGGGCAGTAGATACCGTGCTTAGATCTAGTTTGTCCGCGACCATGCTCGCAAGATCACCGGCGGTGTCTATTAGATTCTCAGACTGCCAGTTCATAGTCGGATTGTCGTTTATTCTATCAGGCATTGGCAACGCTACGCTGGTACCACCACCGGCAAACTGAAGCTGTGCGACCTGTGATAGATCTGATCTCTGATACTCATAGAACGAGAACATCATCCAGTACTGCTTACTGTCGTCAGCCAAATCACTCGGAAATGTATATGATGCGTTTGTATACGATGGAGCTGTAGGAGGATTTCCTGCCATGATATTCCTTGCTACTAAATATTTTATTAGTTATTTATATGGTATCTGAGAGATAGAATGAGAACATACAAGGGAAAATTTAAACCAAAGAATCCACAGAAGTATAAAGGCGATCCTACAAATATTGTGTATCGCTCTCGGTGGGAGCTCATGGTGATGACGCGTCTAGACGACGATCCTAAAGTCATATGGTGGCAGTCTGAAGAGACAATAATACCATATAAGTCTCCAGTCGACGGCAGGTGGCATCGCTACTTTGTCGACTTCTGCGCCAAGCTCATGAAGCCGGACGGCGGGACTAGGACTATATTGATAGAGGTAAAGCCACACGCCCAGACCCAGCCGCCGATGATCAAAGAGAGCAAGTCTAGAAAATACATACAGGAGGTGATGACGTGGGGCGTGAACTCAGCCAAGTGGAAAGCGGCTGAGGAGTACTGCAAGGACAGAGGATACGAGTTTATCATACTGACAGAGAAAGAACTGGGTATCAAATTTTAATATAAATATGATGTATCTAACTTTGGAAATTAAATGGACATAGTCTTTCAAAAACTATTAAACCAGTCTACTGCTAAATTGCAGTCAGACCAGAAGAATTCGGTCGATTGGTTTAGAAAATTAGCGCTCGGCGTTAATCGCGTCAACACGCCTGAGATACTAAACACCAAAAGCCCATTCAAAAGACTAGTAAAGCTATCAGAGACGTCGATAGGTAAGATGTACATGTTTACCTACGACCCAAAGCTCAAAGACAAGCTTCCATACTACGACGTGTACCCGCTCGTGTTTCCTATCCAGTACCACAACGACGGTTTTCTAGGAATCAACCTTCACTACCTACCACCGTTGGCTAGGGCCAAACTGATGGACGCTCTGTTTACACTAATAAATAACGATAAGCAAGATAAGACTACTAAACTGAAGATATCATACGACATATTGAATACGTCTGCAAGATTTAATCTCTTTAGACCGTGCGTTAAGAAGTACCTGTTCAACCACGTCAGATCTAACTTCTTATACATCGCGCCAGATGAGTGGAATGTAGCATTAATGCTTCCGACACAGAAGTTTGTTAAGACTACCAGCTCTGGTTCTCAGATTTCTGTCAGCGCAACTCAAGTTTATAAAGAATCGGTAAGTAAATCGCATGTTTAACATAGACACATTTAAGTCCGGATTCGCTCGTAACGGCTACCTGCAGACAAATCGATTCAAGGTGGTCATAGCAGTCCCGGACGTCATGCAGGGCCAGATGAACATAAACCAGAACGGCGCTGTGAATCAGGGTGGTATAGCAAACCTGCTCACCTTTAGAGCAGAACAGGTCAAAGCGCCAGGCGTCACACTACTCACCAACGACACGTATCGCTACGGTATGGGTGTTAGACAGGCGATGCCGTACAACGCTAACTACACCGACAACGTTATAACCTTCATCTCTGACGGATATGGCGATATCTGGACTTTCTGGTATCTCTGGATTAGATCGATATTTGGTTTTGCCGGCAACGACAACGCTAGTGGATCTTCAGGGGCGCTCAACAGCCTTCCTTCTTATCAGTTAGAATATAAAGATAACTACGCGACTCAGATATCGATAACGATATACGACGTTATTGGAAACGATATTCAGACCATCAACATGTATGACGCGTTTCCAGTTTCTATCAACGACACACAGCTGGCATGGGGTGACAACAACAACATGCTAAGAATCACCGTAGGATTTACTTTCAAGGAGTTCACCATCATGGGTGCCGGCTCTAACATCGTTGGGGCTCAACCGCAACCTCTTCAGAATCCTACAACATTATTTCCTGCTACTCAGAATGGATCTACACCAACTGGTTAAATGATTGGAGTATAATATGTCTCTACCGAAACTTAATTATCCTGTTAACAGTATTAAAGTACCTTCGCTTAATAAGTCGTTCAAGTTCAGACCATTTCTCGTCAGAGAAGAGAAGATTCTACTCATCGCTAAAGAAGGTGATTCTCCTTCTGATATCCTCCACGCGATCAAGCAGGTCGTGAACAACTGCGCGGTCGACGACAAGTTCGACGTGGACAAGCTCGCTATCTTTGATCTCGAGTACGTGTTCTTAAAGCTTAGAGCCATGTCGGTGGACAACGTCGTGAAGGTATCTTATAAAGACGCTGAGGACGAGAAGGTATACGACTTCGAGGTGGACCTGAACAGCGTAGAGATTGAATTTCCTAAAGACACCAACAACAAGATCGAGGTCACAAAGACGTCCGGCATAGTGCTCAAGTATCCTATGGCCAGTCTCTACGACGACAAGGACCTGATCGGCGCCGATAAAGACTACATCTTTGAACTAATCGTTCGCTGCATCGACAAGGTCTACGAAGAAGAGACGGTGTACGAGATGAAAGACTACACTTTTGAGAATATTAGAACGTTCCTTGAAGATCTCGATATCAAGACCTTCGATAAGATCAGAGAGTTCCTTCTTAATATTCCAAAGCTCAAGTACACCATCGAGTATAAGAATTCGCTAGAACATGATAGAAAGATTGAACTCAACTCGTTAAATGATTTTTTTACCTTGCGCTAAACCACAACACACTAGACAACTACTTCTCGACAGTGTTCAGTTTGGCGCAGCACCATAAATATTCAATCACAGAGATTGAAAATCTTATGCCCTTTGAGAGAGACGTCTATGTTACTATGCTCGTGAACTTTATTAAAGATCAAGAAGAAAGACAAAAGAGTCTACAGAACAGGTAACATATGGCAGCCAAGAGAAATATACCATTCAGCGACATATCGGCTAATCAGGCCTTAAGAGAGGCCTATGAAGAGGCCGTTAAGAAAGATCCAATAAAGACTAGCGACTTTAGAAAAGCAGCTCAGGCTATGGATCCGTCGTCGATGAAGTCTCTTAAAGACCTATCTAGCGCCGTTAAAGATCAGAAGGCTGCATTTGGCGCTATAGAGAAGGCGATGAAGAATATCGATACCGGTATCGGTACTCTTCAAAAGTCTACCACGCAGCTCTTAACTGACTCAATAGACATTCAAAAGAAGCTATTACTCGAAGTACAGAAACTTCAGAAACTGACGAAGCGCGAAGACGACGAGCTCGTTGAAAAGCTTGACAAGATTGATAGAGATATTAAGCACAACGAAGGTCTTGGCGTTGGCGGAAGAGGAGAAAAGGCAGACGCACTCTCGTTTAAGCAGCAGGCTCTTAAAGAACTAGCAACGCTCGGCAGAATGGGATTATTTGCAGGCGCCGGCTACGGTGGTCTTAAGATTGGCACAGGCATAAACGAAAAGATCAAGGAGTTCACCAAGAGCGATATCGGTCAGAACATCGGTGAGATATTCTCGGCTGGAAAGAAAAAGATAGGTTGGACTCAAGAGAATCTACCAGGACTGACCGAGGCGATAAGATCTTGGTACGGCACCGGCATTCCGGCGATGTTAGGCGGCAAGACTAAAGAAGAGTTCGAAGAGAGCCATCATCTAGCTAAGAGTCAGAATGAGATATCACAAGACATCAGGCGCGCACAGCTGCAAAAAGACATAGGATCTTTTAGATACGGCGGTGTCGAACTAACAGAAGAGCAGAGAAAAAGAGGGCAGGTCAATCCTTGGGATAGAAGAGACCAACCGGCGCCGCAGACTGATCTTACTACTTCAACCGGCTCTACGGGTCCCGGTGGACCTGCAACTGGCACGTTTAAAGACAAGGCGCCTTCGATTATGGCAAGGCTCCAAAAAGACTTTGGCATATCTAAAGAGCAGGCTGCCGGTGTCGTTGGTAGTCTTGCAGCCGAGACTGGCGGCTTTAGACTCATGCAGGAGCAGAATCCTAGATCAGGCAGAGGCGGTTATGGTTGGGCGCAGTGGACCGGACCTAGAAGAAGAGAGTTCGAATCTTTCGCTAAGGAAAAAGGTTTAGACATAACGTCTGACGAGGCCAACTACCAATTCCTAGCGCATGAGTTAAGAACGTCTCAGTCTGGAGAGCTAGAGAGACTGCGTCAGGCTAAGACGGCTTCTGAAGCTTCTAGACTATTTACTGGATCTACAAGAGAAGGATTCGGGTTCTTAAGACCCGGCGCAGAGCACTATGGAGCGAGTCAGAGATTCGCTGAGCAGGCGATGGGTATTGAGACTCCTAAAGCGTCAGAAACGACTGGCGCCACGACGCCTTCAGACACAAAGAACAAGCAGGACGCATCACCAACGCAGAAAGCGTTTGTTGGTAAGTCTCTTGATGGAGTCAACTCGTCTCTATCTACAGCGTTCGGTAAAGCGGCTGCAGAGTATTTTCAAAAGACCGGTAGATACATCAACGTCACTTCTGGTCTAAGATCAAGAGCAGAGCAGGAGAGACTGTGGGCTAATAGATTTAGTAATCCTAATCCAGTCGCGCCTCCCGGTACCAGTAAGCACGAGAGAGGACTGGCGATAGACGTCAATACGAAGCAGGCTCAAGAGTTAGACTCTATGGGACTGTTGTCTAAGTACGGTCTCGCTAGACCTGTCAGAGGCGATCCTGTTCATATCGAAATGGCGGGAGGCGGTGGTGAACCCACGTCTACTCCAACTTCTAAAGCCGGCGCCACTACTCCAGGATCAGCCGGAGCTCCAGCACCAACTGTAGGAGCCACCCCGAGCCCATCACCTTCGATACAAGCGCCAATAGGTCCGCGTTCGCCTATGACTCCAGGAATGGGAATGGGTGGCATGATGCCTGGTATGGGTGGAATGGGAATGCTTGGTGGAATGATGGGTATGATCCCAGGCGCCGGAAGATTTAGTGGGTTACTAAACATGGCGATGCCGCTGCTCGGCGGTCTGTTTGGTAATATGTTTGGGATGGGTGAAGCCGAGGCTGCTGAAGTTCAGGCGCCGCCTGTAGTCGCCAACGTTCCAGTTCCTCCTGTTAGACCTTCGCAGAACGAATTAGATAATATCAACAAGCCTATACCAAAACCAACGATAAGACCTAAGCATCTAGAGCCGGCTCCTATGGCTGATGTCCCTGTCGGAAAGCACATACCCGGATCTGCGCCAGTATTGAACCAAGGGTTTCAACAGACGCGACACACTCCAAAGGTCGTCGCTGAGAATCTTGGCATCGGTACCGGTGGACCAGATCGCTCTCCTGCATCCGCTCCAGACTGGGCAAGGTCTATCAAAGATCTGCTGATAGGTTCTTCATATGCATAAAAAAAGGGGAGCTTAAGCTCCCCTAATTTATCTTAGCCAGCGAGTGACTTAAAGAACTCTAGGCTCTCGTCGTCATCGTCCTCACTGCCAGAGTGTTTAGGCGCGTGAGTCGCCTTGAAGGTTGGTGCGGACTCTTCACGAGCCCATGGAACATCTTCCTCCTCAGCCTTCTTCACCTTAGCCGTCGCGTCGCCGGATAGTACCTTAACGAGCTTAGCCTTGAGCTCCTCGTAGCTCTTGAAGTTCTCTGGCTTCAAGAAATCCTGGAGCGAGTGTTCCGACTTCCAGATCTTCTCGAGCATATCGTCGTCTTTCGACAACGGACCCGGCTTATCAAACTCGGACTTGTCGTAGTTGCGATAGCCCTCGACCTGGCGAATCTTAAGCTTGAACGGTGCACCCGCCCATAGATCGAACGGGTTCATTGGAGACTCGTCCTCGAACTGAGGCTCCATTGCTTCCTTGAGCTTGTCGAAGATCTTCTTACCATACTTGTAGAGGAACACCTTGCCCTCGTTAGCTGGGTTAGCCTGATCTTGGACTACGTAGATGTTTGATACGAAGTGCAGACGGCGCTTCTGCTTACGAGCCTGCTCGCGCTCTGGAGACTTGTCGTCTGTGGTTGAATTCCAGAGCTTTGAGTTATACTCAGATACTGGATCCTGCTTACCGATCGTGGTCAGCGAGTTCTCGATGTACCATCCACCCGGACCCTGGAAGCCATGATCAAAGATTCGTACAAAAGGTACATCCTCATTAGGGGGAGCAGGGAGAAAACGAATAACAGCATAACCGTTACCTGCCTTATCTACCGTAGGTGACCAGAAGCGATCGTCGCCCTTCTTACCGCCACCTTCTTGGTTTGTGATCTTGTTGAGTTCTGAAGTTAGAGCCTCTAGCGACTTGTTGCCGGAGGATGATTTAAGCGTCTTAAAGTCCATATGTATCTCCTTGTATGTGCGATGTATGTTGCGATGTATAAAGGGCATTTGTGTCGCCCGATATTATTTATTATACTACTCTTTTCCATATATGTCAACTACTATCTTTCTAAACTTGTCCTTGTCGTACCTTATAAACGGCGTGTACTTATCCACTCTCATGCTTATCTCGTCCCATATAGGGTCGTACGCCATCTTCTTGTCCCAGTACTTCTTAGAGTTGGTAAGCTCTAGCATGATGCAGAAAGTCTCCATCGAGACTCTACCGCTCAGGTAGTTTCTAAGAAAGTGCGGGTGCTCTCCGTCTGTGTGGATAAAGTTGTCGTTGAACGGGGTCATCATCCTGCCGACTTCGTTCTTGAAGATATATCCAAGAGACTGGTTTCTCTTACGCCACTTCTGATATACCTCCTCAGCCTTCTGAGAGTACGCTAGATCTCTTATCCACGCCTTAGGGTTCTCAGCCAGGTTCGCGACCAGAAAGTTATGTACGTCCTCGTGCTTGGCAAGCTTCTCAAAGAAGATACGATCCTTTCTCTTCTGGAACGTGTCTACCTTGGTTCGAAGCTTGCCGTTGTACTTTTGATAGTCGTAACCTGGTTTTGTGAAGTGATTCTTTAGAGCAAGATATTCGTTGTAGCACTCATACGGGTTCATCTTTCAAGCTCGCCATAAATTTAATGTATAAACCCTTCTCACGACCGTAGGCTTCCCACTCCCACTCCTGATCCCAATAGTCCAGTTCTCCATCAATGAACTTCACTCCTCTCCACTTGATCATTCTAACGGGCCGGAATATGTCTTTCAACTCTCCGGTAGCGTACTGTCGAAGGTGTACGCACTCATGAGCCAGGGCCATGAGGGTCTCTCTCTTACTGAGAGTCTTATCTATTGTTATGACGAAGTCTTTTGGGCGATGGTTGTCGCCGGTGTAGTCGCAGTACGCGTAGTCGTTACAGCCCTTAGAGAACCTCTCGAACTCTATGGTAAGATTGATGGTCTCTGATAGTCTCTTGGTGAGAAGATATTGGACAAAGAATGTAGCCGCTTTTTCTACTATATTATGAGGTGTTTTCACAGATCTACCAACTATTTCTACGAACATTGGTCTCTCCGTATTTTGAAAATACCTCTTATTTATATTGGAAGGCGGCTCCCTCGCTTGGTCTTGAGCATATTGGCTATCTCAGCCTCGTCCTTGATCTTGGCCTTGAGCACCGGATCTTTCTTGATCAGGAGGGCGATGGACTCTACCTCGTACCGGTGCTTCTCACACCACATTATAACGCTCTCAGTATAGGATATGTCCTTCATCCAGACTAGATCCTCTATCTCATTAGCAAAGTCTTCGTTCACTTGTACTTGTCCTTTAGTTCTTTGATGCGCATTCGAAGATAAGACTCTATGATCTTCTTATCGCTCTCAGGTATTGTATTGTCCAGTTGTAGAATGCCGTTGACCTCGTACTCAAAAGCGTATCTCAGGTTCCACGCTATAGATGGTGATGTATTAATCTTTCGGTCCATATTGTTTTCTCCAGAGCCAGGCGTTTAGCGATGATACCTTACTGGCGAACCAGTTCATCGCGCCGCTGTTCCAGAAGAAGTGATCATATTTTCCCATTGAGCGCTCCTATTTGATAATGATTGTCGTTTCGTTGCGGTTGTCTTTTACTAGTTCATAAAGCGTTGCTGCGTTTTCTGGGGAGAGTCTGACGCATCCGTGACTTGCTGGACGACCCAGGTAACTGACATGAGGAGTAGCGTGAATAGCGTAGCCGCCGTTAAAAAAGATTGAATTCGGCATGGGCGCATTGTCGTACTTCTTTGAGTAGTGCATACGTTGAAGGGAGTATGGATAGTAGGTTCCGGTGGGTGTGTAGTAACCCTTCCGCGCGGTGGAAACAGGCCACACGTCGACCAGCTCACCGTCCTGATAGATCTCCATTGACTGGTGCTTCTTGCTGACGACCAGCTCGACGTCGGCTAGAGCGGGAGTAGAAAACATAGCGATAGCGATTAGTAGTCTCTTCACTCATCCCTCCATAAGGTTGTTCTTGATCTCTTTCAGAATAGTGCTTCGCTGCTTAGACTCCTGAAAGTACTTGTACCAGTAAGGCATGCGGCTGTACTTGATGCCGATGAAGTCCTTGAGGAGAACGTTCTCTGACATCATCTTAGCCAGCTTAGGAGTCAGTCCGAACTTCTTGAGCGTGATGTTCTCGTCAGTTAGGAAGTTCACGTAGCAGTAGTCGTCGTCCTTAGCGAGTCTTACCCTTTCAGCCGCGGGATCGATAAGCATGGCACACTCGAGCGGTCTGAACCACTTACCGATGTTGAACCTGCCTGGAATGAGTCTAGCCGACTTCGTGAAGTCGTTGTTGACGAAGTACGGGCTCGTCGTCATGATCTCTAGAGACTCTTCACAGAAGAATATATACCTGATCTTAGCCGTAATCATACCGTCGGCGATGCTTCGAAGATGGAGATAGTTGTCGAAGAACTTCTGATCGTACATCTCAGAGCCGACCTTCTCGCTCTCTCGATCGATCGTAAACTCGTACTCAAATGGGAACTTGAGTGCGTACGCGTTCTTAGTGGAGTCTTTTACAGCTGGACAGTACTTGATCTTTGTCTGCTCGCCGATGAAGTTCATGTCGCAGATGCGACTGAAGATATTCTCTGGTTCTGGGCAACAGCTCGATGTGGAAAATGTATCTAGTGACTCATTGAATACGTCTGTAAATGCAGACCAATATACGATCATTATAATACTCCATTAGATTTAATATATGTATCAACAAATCTTTTGACTTGTGTATGACTGCAATTCCATTTTTTACTTAGTCTAGCAGTTTTACCCCATGTGCTTTGGTCTTTAAAATAGTCATATATTCTAGATTGAATAATCTCTTTGCCTAACTTATTATGACCACCTCCGGCTTTTCCACCTTTTTTACCTGCTTCTTTCATCATTTTCTTATATTCTTCTTCACCATATTTATTTTTAGTTCTTTCAAAGATTGAAAGATATGTCCCATTTTCAATTTGATCTATATAATTATCAGTAGGATTTCCCCAATATAAATGATTTGGATTAGAGCACTTATGATTATGACACGCATGACAAACATAAACTTTTTTATCACCTACAGTAGTTTTAAGATGATGAGCTAATAAACCTCTAAACAGTCTAGAATCTCCACCTATTTCAATACATAAATCATCAAGATTAAGATGATTTCTTCTCTCGTCTCTATCTTTCAACATATATTCGTTTATATCTATAAACATTTGAACCTCCTACCTTAAATTATTATTTATATAGGTTGAACGTTCAATGGTGGTTCCACCAGGATTCGAACCTGGACCTAAGGTTTAGAAGACCCCTATGATATCCCTTTCACCATGGAACCATTATACATATAATATCACGTTCCGCTGGTCTTGTACAATTATTTGATCGCGTGAGTGTCTTTACCCTTGAAGCTCTTCTTCACGATCTTCAGCCAGAGCTTGCGCTCCTTCTTAGCGTCCTTATCGATGATAGCCTTATAGAACTTCATGATAAGACGCTGTGTCTTACTCAACTTCTTAGACATTTGATTTCTCCAGAATTAGTTGCCAGATTCTGTTTCTAGGTTCTGGCGGACCCAATGATCATGCTGCTAGAGCAATCTCAAATGGAGCATTATCATTTGCTGCACCTGTTGTTTGCCTTTAGTCTCCTTACGACTTTACTACATCAGTCGATCCTATTTCTGGCCCAATTAAGAACACTCGGTTTGCCTGCTTCCGTATCCCGGAACGGTTTTATGCGAGTGTTCTTATGGTGGACCAGTCGGGTACCGCCCCCGAGTCCTGCATGCTTATTCTTCGTCTCTCAACGACCTTGGCAATCTCTATTTATAACTGTCTATCACCTCTTCGTCTGGTAGAGTACTACCAGTTGCATGGGTTTGAAGTGTTGTCCCGTATAGCGCACTCTGCGTACTTTGCAGATTGACAGCTAGCCAAGCCACAAAAGGATAACACCATTATTACTAGTACGTACTTCATTCTTCTACTCCTAGGATCTCGTCTGCATCATCGGCAGGATGACAATAGCGAATGACTACAGCATAAGCGTCTTTGACTTTCTTGTAGTACAGAAGATCTTCTAGCTCACACAGACGAATGACTTCCTTACTCTCTATCTCTTTAATAGATTCATTAACGCGAGCCCAGTCTTCTACCAGCATAGAATTATAGATCTCGTCAAACTTATCACCGACATCGATAGTAATCTTCATGTCACGCTCCGGCGATTGTGCTAGTCTTGTTCTCAGGATTGAACTCATGCTTCTCAGCTTCCATGATCGGCATTGAGAACCACTCGTCTGATCCTTCGCGCTGGTACTGAAAGTCCTGCATCGGGACCATTACCATCTCTTTAGTCTGTGGATGCACCATCATCTTTGGAAACATAACGACGCGCATGTCCGTGATTGCTTTCTTTCCACCGAGCCCCGTAGGGATGCCGGCAGACGCCTTTAAGTTCTTTAGGAGTAGATCGTCGCTCATACCTTTTGTCCTCTTACTTTGTCTAGAAGTTTAGAAAGAAACTCAATAGCGGAATCGTTGAAAGTAACGTCGCGCACCACGTTGGTGACACAGTACTTCTCAGCCACGAGTGCGTTGCCGTCTTTAGTCTTGTCGTACTCTACGGTTATCGCTCGACGATCGTTAGAGATCATGAGCTCGTGTCGCTTACCGGTAGTCGTCTCGCCACCATAGACGGTTACGAGGTGGTTGTCCTCGATGTACTTCATGAACTCCTTGTTAGGGTAGCACTTGTATTCTGGCTTTGACTCCTGCGCTGTCGCGAATGTCAGACCGAGCATCGCCCCAACAAGAATGCCATATATGTATAGACCTTTTGTCATATTCTCTCCTATTCTACATCGAGCACAGCGTTGACGCTGAGACAAGTGAACTCGATCCTGTTCTGTTTGCGATCGTAGTGATACGTATACTTTAGAGGAATTCCTCCAGCGTCTGAGCACGCCGCGTCGAACTGCAGCTTGCGGTTGTAGTCCTCATACGTGCCATACATAACTAGGAGCAGGACTACGACTCCAAGTACCATTATCGTGTTTACCAAAACGTCTATCAGCTTTAACTCTCTGTCTATGTTCATTATATCACCCTCAGTAGTATCGTGCTTTCATTAATACGCGACTGTAACGCCGCATTGCGTTTGAGTTCTTGATCGAGCTTTCTAAGAATAATTTTTCCGCCATCCAAGACTTTCTTGACCACTTCTTCCGGCTTGCGACCAGTTCGCAGGGTAAAGGACGATGCCTCATCGAATTTAACGATCGAAGCCCCCTTAACATCGAGACCTCCGCGATCAAGCGCGCGAAATACCGAGATCGTCTTGTACTTCGTATTGAACGTCCAAAGTTCTTGCGCGCCAATGATCTTTTCAGGATTAACAGACGCAATCTTGAACGCGTTGTCTTCTTTCTGATACTTGAACGACTTAAGTTTCTTCTCGACCGACTGGACTCTCGGTTTTCTAGGCGCGCGAGTTCTCTTCGCCACTCCGGCATACTTTTCGGCATCATCGCACATAGTAGAGTAGAATTTAATAAGTTTCTGAAGATCGCTCTTTTTGCAGTTTCTATATCCCTCTTTGAGCTGCTCATCCTTACCCTCGTACGCCTCGATCAGCTCATCAAGAACTGGTGCCAGTTTAGCAATGATAGATGCAGAGTACGTAGCCGGTATGCTGTTACTCTGTAGCCAGTTGTATAGAGAGAACTCTTGATTCTCATGAACGTAGTCGTCGATCATCCCCTCGATCTCACCGAGTATGTCATGCGTCTTCTCTCTCATGCGATCCTGAATAGATACTACAGGCTTGTCGCTCTTCTCTTCTTTAATCTCTTCTTTAGCCTTAGACCACATGGTCGTGAAGTGACTACCGATGAACTGCATCGTGGTGCCGGCAGGCTGGTAGCCGCGATTGATCATGCGACAGAGCCACGCAGCAGTCATAGGTATATCCGTGTCAGATATACGAGAGAGCTTCTTAGCGAGCTCAGGCTTGCCGGTGTTCTTAAAGTACTCCTTGATGTAGTCGCGCGCGTCTGAGTAGTTGCACATGTAGTTGTACCAAGTCAGCGCGCGCGCCACGTTGATCTCACCGACCATCACTGGCTCGTCGCCCAGATACTTACCGTTGATCACCTGCTGCTCGGTCTTAGTGGTGCGAGCGACTTTAGGCTTACTCTTGATCAAGTTAGGGCGACGAGCCATCATTATCTCCAATTGTTATATCATATTATACTACAAATAGAAAAGTTTGTCAATATAAATATAATATCCATCGCGGTACTGCAATACCCATGGACTCTATGCTCAAACAGGAGAACACAGCATGACTATTTACCTCTACAAGAAAACTCATAACAAGACGGGATTAAAATATCTCGGTAAAACTGTATCATCTAATCCTCATAAGTATCGTGGATCTGGAAAAATATGGTCTTTACATATTAAAAAACATGGTTATGACGTTACTACCGAGATACTATTTGAGACAGAAGATAAAGACTTATTAAGAGATGTAGGTCTTCACTATTCAAAACTATGGAATGTCGTAGAATCTAAAGATTGGGCCAACTTAACAGAAGAAAATGGTGATGGTGGTTCAAATGGTTATAATGCAGAAGCTAATAAAAGAAATGCTGTTCTCGGCGCTTATGCAAAAGCCAAAAAGAACTATCCGGTATGGAATAAAGGTTTAAAGACCGGTCCTAAATCTAGAGATATAGTAGAAAATTGGCGTAGTAAAGTAGTTGGTAGAGGTTGGTGGAATAATGGTGCCAAAGAAGTAAAATCTATAGACTGCCCTGGCACCAATTTTGTCAGAGGTAGAATTAAGCGGCGGCCGCATAATCCATAGCTAGTTCTAAAGCTTTAAGCTTTAAATTTTTATTTGTACCATACCAAGCCGATGTTAATCTAGAATCAGCAGAACGACCCATCGTATGATCGGTCATGTACGTAACTGCATTAACTGCGCTCCACCAGCTACCCTCAGCATACTCAGCTCCGGGCTGCTCATGAACAATTGATAGTGCACGTGAAGCGTTACGAGAAAGATCTTTCTTATTCTCATTTGATCCACCAACAGGGAACAGGCGTTGGAAGTACTCGACGAGTGACTCCTCCTTGTACATCTTCTCACCAAGGAACTGAGCCATCTCCTTGTATTGAGCCAGCTTGTCCTTAGCTACGCCGAGCATGATCTTGACGTTGTCCGCGTCGAACTGCTTGCGATGAGAGATCTTTGCCATTCTCTCGACTGATGAGCTAAGAGACAGAGATAGAGTGTTGTTGCATACAACGCGGATAGGAGTGAAGCGAACATCTGTAGAGAACCCGTACTTGTGGAAGTTAGAGAATAGGAGGTAGGAGTCGATCTTGTCGCCCTTGAACAGCTCGAAGGAGTCGTTCACCTTGGCGAGGGCCCAGACGATCTGGCCGTTCTTGAGAGAACCGGCCGTGTGCATCTGCATCTCACCTGCGGCGATGAAGTCGTTGAAGAACTCAAAGGCCTCTAGGTTCTGCACTGGGTTCCAGTCGTCAGACACGATGTCAAGGATCTTGGAGTCAGAGGAGCGAACTAGAGCGGCGCGAGGTAGCTCTACTAGGTCTTCTTTAACGAGAGCGAAAGTCGGGGTCTTCTCGACTGTCCAATTTAGACCAGCCTCGTCCAGCATCTGG